>Ga0214917_10003191_pt1 | contig 19202 bp, 15 predicted proteins | sample LL_1208_BB_MetaG_FD_177983 | JGI IMG/M metagenome (GOLD analysis project Ga0214917, IMG submission 177983) | Freshwater microbial communities from Lake Lanier, Atlanta, Georgia, United States - LL_1208_BB | ecosystem: Environmental > Aquatic > Freshwater > Lake | place: USA: Georgia | collected...
GGCAACCCTGCAATGACGCTGGGGGGAAGAGCAAAGGTGCGGTTTTCCAGATCCACTCCTGACTCGGTGGCCGGAAGTAGAAATATAGCGGAGTCCTCCACTTCGGGTCGTAATTTTTCTCCGCCCCGCACTTGCTCGCAAAGGTACTTAAGGGCTGTCTGCAGGGTGATGTCCCTCAGCTCAAAACTCACCGTGGCGGATTCAGGATCCCCATTGGGACCGGGAGGGGGAAGCCGCAGGACAAAATTCAGGCCTTTTTTATCCGGATCATATAACTCGCTGAGCCTTTGCAGTTCCTGAACGGCGTCACGAATGGGTTTCTCATTGAAGGTCAGTTCCGGAATTCTGATTTCGGCTAGCTTTTTAAGAATTTCGCCAGCGGTTGAAGTCTTGGCGGTGCTTGAGCTTGAGTCTTTTGATGGAACCACCGCGGGGGGTGGCGGAAACCATGTTTCCGCCACTTGGGCCAAGGCTTTTTCCCGGGATGCCGCATATCGCTTGTTCGCAACTCGAATTCGTTTTTCTTCCAGTAATTCGATTTTTTTCAGGACGACCCGGTTGTAGGGATCCTCCGCCCGCACCTCATCTAGTCGTTTTCTTGCTTTTTCGTACTGCCCGGTTTCCGCCAATTGATCGGATTGGGCGACCAATTTTTTGTGCTTAATCACTCGTTCCACAAGCAAGTCAGAAGCCGCCGGGTTTCCCGGAAAAGGGTTATTGGCGCGGGCATTCCCCTCTTGCATGGATTCCGCGCGCTTGGCTAAGGCTTTGTTGTCGGGATCCAGTTCCTGCGCCTGCCGGATCAAGCCGACGGCTTCCTGAAGGTTTCCCTTTTCTTCCTTGTCCAATGCCTTTGCGGCCAGACAGCGGGATTTTCCGATTCGAGCCCTCTGATAATAGCGATCCGTTTGCCCGCCGGATTGCGTACCCAAAAGCACCAGTTCGAACTTAGATTGGGCGTGATCCCACTCCCCCGATTGGTAAAGACGATCGGCAAGTTCAAGGGTCTCCTCAATTCGCTCAGCAGCCTCGCGACGACGCTCAATCTCTTGCTGAATAATTTTCTCGGAGCTTGAGAGCGAGGAGGACTGAACTGCCTTTTCTTGCCGATTTTGGAGAGTGTTATTCTCTGCAAATGCCTCACCAAAAAGGAGAACGCCGCCAAGAACCAGCATGAGAATAGGCGAAATAAACACGAAGCCACTCTTGCCTATTCAGAACCCAGGTCAACGGAAAGGCTGAAAATCCTTGGAAAAACTTGTGAAAGATTGCGAACAAAAGATGCCCCCGTTAAGGGACTGACAGAGCCTTGTTCGGCGTTGCGATCGTATCCGGCGGAACCCAAAACGGTTTCTTGTTCCCATCGCCAAGCTCCAAAAGCTGAATTTTGGTTCCTTCTCGGCCTAGGATAGCAAACTGCTTTCCCGCAAAGGCGAAAACTTCCCCGATACGGAAGGGCCCAAGTTCCATTCCGCCGGAACTGGGGGTAAAAAATAAAATGTCCCCAACATCCCAAGAGACGGACTTTGGGCTGGTGGGTACGCTAAAAAAGAGCTCAGTTTGAGTGCGGGCGGCGTCATTTCTCTGTAAAACCAGAGAAGAGTTGTCCACGTCGATCTCAATACCCCCTGCCTTGAGATCTTTGACCTTTTCCACCTTAGAAAGATATGAAAGGACCTGCAGCGGAATCACATGGGTGTTCTGACCCGCTTCTTTAAGTTTGGATATTTCCCCGTCGACTTTCGATTTTTCCCTGAGAACGCTCACCGTCTTGGGCCCAGCCATGACCCAGAACGCTTCACCAGGCTTTCCTTTGAAATCGACCCGCTTTTGACCTACCTGAAAACGAATTCCCAAATCTGCGCCGCTCTTTTCGACAAAACTTATGATCATAGGAACTGTTTCACGGCTTCTGGATTTTAATTTGCTTTCTTTGGCTGGACTATCTTCCTTCCGAAGGGGATCCGTGGATGGATTGGCGGTATATTCCTCGAGATTAATAAAACCATCCGAATCCGGATCTTGGGAGGCCACGGTTGGATCAGCCGGATCAAACCCAAATTTCATTTTCCAACCAATCTCGATACCATCTGCGGTCTTCATTTTTCGATCCATGGGTTGGACAGGCTCCTTGTTTGCGGGCAGATAAACGAGAATCGGAGATACAAACACCCGATGTTCCCCCTCTTGCCCGGATAAAATCTGGAGGTTTCTTAAATCAGATGTGAGGTCATTTTGTTTTTTCTGGAGACCATCGAATTTCGCGGATGCCTCCATCAGCAGCGACTTGTTTTTTCCCGCGGCAAGCTCCGGAAAGACCAAGAGCCCCGGCTGAAGGATTCCAACCAGGAGATAGCCGACCCCTGCCAAACCCAAGGCCCCGATTCCTCCCAAAATGCCGGGTGAAAGTTTCACGGTTGTTTCCCTTTCGACAAGTCGGCGGGATGGGGGGATTTTGGCCAAACCACAAACTCAACACCTAGCTGAACCGCCAAGCTCTCCCCACCCGCCAGAATTTCCAAAAGTTTGCCTGGAGATAAGCCGTCCTTTTCCGAACTTTCCTTTGACGTGGCAAATTTTTGGGAGATTTCCGAACGCGATGGGAATCCTTGCTTCGGATTGGAAATGGAAAGGTCCCGGATAATCCACAGACCACTATCCCGCATAAGATTTTGAACCAAAATATACAAAACTTCGGGAGAGCTTTCCATTTCAAGCCGGAAGACTTTCCGGGACAGGCCTGCGGCGACGTTCTTGCCTTCTTTTCCAGGTTGCGAAAGCGGAGACTCCTTGTCCGTTCCCGGAAGGTTCAGCACACGCAGTTCACAGGTCGTGGGAAACTGCTCCTTCGCCCGCTGCCTTGCATCGATCAGGTGGCCGACCAATTGTTTCGCCAGGGAAAGCTCGAGCGCCAAACTAGGAACCTCCTCCGGCGAGGGACTTTTTTGGCGATAAGCCTCAAACCCCAAGTAAAAATCTGGCGCCACTTTCAGATTAACCTGCTTGGCCTCTCTTTGCATATCGCTCTGGATTTGAATCAGTCGGTCTTTCCACTTGCCGGGATCCTTGGCCCAATCTTGATCGCTGGCCGAGGCAATCTGGGCGCTTTGCTCCCAGCTTTGACGTAACTGCCCAGTTTCCCCTTCTAATTTTTCCTTTAAATCCTTGATTTCCTTGGCGGCTTTCCGGGACTTCTGGACCCCCTCTGGATCCATTAAGATAGCGGCCAAGGCTTCGTTGCCCAACTGATCCGTCAATTCTTGGCACCTTCGCTGTTTTTCACCCATATTTTCCAGCCCCTGCCATCCCAAGAATGCAGCTGCGATTAGGAGGAATAGGCCGCCGGCAAAAAGCAGAACTTGCCTGGAATTTAACGACTTCATCTTGCCGAAGCGGGAGGAACCCCCGATTTTTCCCCCTCAATTCTCCACGGCCAGTCTGCCTTAAGTTGAAATCGCAGGGCCACCTGGTCGGTTTTTCCGTCGCGATAAGAAGGGGTTTCCCGTTCGGTAACGGTGATGTTCTCCAATATTTTTCCTTCGCTCAGGGTCTTTAAAAAAATTTCCACGGCTTCGGCATCCTTTTGCTCGGACTTGGTTTCGAACATTCCCCCAATTTCAAGGGCGGGCGGGCGGGAAGAATTTGTTGCCGAGGCAAGGGGGGCAGTGCCAGCAGGAGTTTCATTCGGTGGAATCACCTTGAGGCCCGTGATCCAAAGACCTGCCGGGGCTTTTTTTCTTAACTCCTCCAGCAAGCGGGGCCAACGCAGCCTTTCGTTTTCCAAGGCCATGATTTTTTCGATATCTTGGGAAGTTTGGAGAAAGAGGGCGTTATTGGAATTTAAAAGCTCCAAGGCCTTGCTCGCTTCTTCCACCTTTTGAGATTCCAGTTCCAGTCGGCTTCCGCCCTTATGCGCCTGCCAAAAACCGTGGATTCCCGGCAGAAAAATTAATGCGATCAGCGCGACCGCGGCGAATATGAGGGCCGGCCGATCTTTATCTTTTTGAGCCTGCGCCAAGCCCGCACCCGCCAACACGTTGATCCGCAGAGGAGTTTCAGGAAGCACCTGCATACTGGCACCAACCGCGGCGCTCCAAGCAGGAAGATGGCGGGGTAATGCACCTGCCACGGAAAGCCGGCGGAAAGGCTGGAAAATCTTCACCGGAATTTTTAATTTCTCCTGAAAAAACAGGTCGGTATAGCCCAACAGACTGCCGCCTCCAGCCAACCAAGCTTGCACGGGTTTTCCGCCCCCTTGTTGGCTGCGAAAATAGGTAATGGTTCTTTCTACCTCGGTGTGCAGCCGTGACATGACTCCCCGCGCCAACTTGGAGATCCGGGCCGTGGCCGCATCAGCAGAATCCTCATACGCCCCTCCAGGATGAACAAACCCCTTGGCAAGCTTGAGAACCTCCGCCCCGGAAAAATTTTCCTGCAGGTCTGTCGCGATGGACTGGGTAATGGCCGCACCACCAATCGACACGATCCGGATAAAATACCTCTGGCCTTCCATCAAAATGATGGTTGAGGACCTGACCCCGATTTCGATCAGGACGGAGCAATCACTAACCTCAGGATAATTGTAGGCGAAAGCATTAATCAAGGCCGCAGGAGTTAAGGTCACGGATTGAATTTTTAGCCCCACCGAGGCGGACGCCGCGACCATCTCCTGAACCGCTTCGCTTTTCATGGCTAACAGCAAAACGTCGGCCTCTCCGGGCTGGCTGGAGGGAAGGATTTGATGGGCCCAGGAGGCCTGTTCGATAGCAGGTATGGTTTGCTGGGCCTCAAAGTTGACCATGGAATTGATTTTAGTTGGATCGAGGACGGGAATTTTTAAAAGACGCACAAATACCGAGGGCCCACCCAGACAAAGATGGCCGATTTTCGTTTGGGTTCCCAAACGCGAAAGGCCGGCCTTTAACGCTTGGGTGTAAAGGGGCAGTAGCTCCGGGGTTTTTCCGGGATCCCAAGAAATGTCCTCCTGCGCCATCCCCAAAACGGCCAGTCCTCCCTTGGGACCGGGACCAACTTCAAGCACCCGAATGGCCGAGGCGCCAAAATCCACAGCCAAGGCACGAGGAATAGAGGGCATGCCGCGTTTCTTCTTTATCTAAGATTTTTTAATCTGGGGATAACGCTTATAGTCTTTGGGCCAAAAAGGGGTTTCAGTCACCGGCAAAAGGGCGCCAGGCACTTCTTGAGCATCCGCACTCTTATTCCAATCCGGATTCTTTTTGCCCCCCCTGCCACTCGCCCCTTTCTCCTTATCCGCCTGAAGGTCGAAAGCCTCCTCGCACGGACTACCTTGATCAAAAGCTTCCACACGTAGATTCATTTTCCGATTACTCCAATCCGTTTCTCCGTTGGGTTTGGTTCCCGCAAATCGAAGGACGGAGGCAGGAGGCAAAAACACGCCGACAAAGTGCTTGGCCCCTTTTGGCACATCCCGGTAGGCAACTTCGCTGGTTAAAACCACAAACTTCTCGGTTTCTTTGCCCCCGCTTTCGGGCTCGATGACCTCGTAGCCTTCGAGAAAAATTTTAAATTTTATCTCCGGGGTGATCTTTTTTTCCGTGGAAAAAGGAACGTCGATTCTTAGCCAACGACCTTCCGACGATGTTTTTGCGTCCGCCCCCGTGGGAGCTGGTTTACCCCCCGACCCCACGGAATCGGGCACATTAACCAACTCAATCTCCAAATCCTGATTTTTCCCAAAAGAAACATTCGGCTTAGGCTTGGCTTGCCCAAGTAGGATGGAAGCGCCAGGAAGGATGAGGAATCCAAGAAGAAGGGGGAGACGGCAGGAGCTCATCAATGTAAAATAGAATCCGCCCCCAAAGGGTCAATGGAATAGAGTTTTGCCGAGTAACACTTGTCCAATAGATGCAAAACGGTCTTTAAGGCGAGTAAGCCAAGTTGGGTTGCAGCCATTTTTCCACGGTGCCCACCGCCATTTTCTTCCGTTTGGCATAATCCTCAACCTGGTCTTTGCCAATGGGACCGACGGCAAAATAGCGCGCTTCCGGATGGCCAAAATAAAGCCCACTCACGGAACTTGCGGGCGTCATTGCACAACTTTCCGTCAACCGGATTCCCGTGTTTTTTTCGGCTTCCAACAAAGCCATCAAACCCCTCTTCTCGGTGTGATCAGGACAAGCCGGATATCCTGCCGCTGGCCGGATCCCCCGGTACTTTTCGTCAATGAGGTCTTCTTTGGAAAACTTCTCGGACTTGCCAAAACCCCAGGCTTGCCGAGCCAACTGGTGCATTCGCTCTGCAAAGGCCTCGGCACAACGGTCGGCCAACGCCTTCAACAGGATGGCCTGATAGTCGTCGTGTTTTGACTCTAACTCCTTGGCCCAATCCTCGACCCCGTGGCCGGCGGTCACCGCAAAGGCCCCCACATAATCTTTTTTTCCGCTGGAGATCGGGGCCACAAAATCAGCCAGGCACCGGTTGGGTTGACCGTCCGTCCGCGCCATCTGTTGACGAAGGGCATGAAGGCATGCCCTCACTTTTTTGCGGCTGTCATCCTCGTAAAGCAGGATGTCGTCCCCTTCCGAGTTGGCGGGAAAAAAGGCCATCACCCCTCTCGCCCGGATCCGTTTTTCTTTCAGGATTTTTCCAAGCAGAATCTGGGCGTCCCGGTAAAGCTTCGTGGCCTCCGCCCCCACCACCGGATCCTGCAGGATTTTCGGAAACCGCCCACGCAGTTCCCACGCATGGAAGAAAGGAGACCAGTCGATGTACTCGGCAAGCTCGGCCAGTGGATAATCCTCAAAGATCTTCAGCCCCAGAAACTCCGGCTTCTCCGGGTTTATCGACCAGTCGAACCGGGCCGCCTTCTTCCGCGCTTCGCCCAAGGTGAGGAGTTTTTGGGCGGAGCGGCGGCTTTCGAATTCCTTGCGGGCCTTGTCCTGATCAACTCGGACTTGCTGCACAAATCCGGGCCCTTTTTCTTTCGAAAGCAACTGCTGGGCCACTCCCACGACCCGCGAGGCATCGATGACGTGAACCACCGGCCCCGTGTAGGCGGGCGCAATCTTCACGGCGGTATGGGCCGCACTGGTGGTGGCCCCGCCAATCAAGAGAGGTACAGCCATCTTTTCCCGCTCCATTTCCGAAGCCACCGTCACCATCTCGTCGAGCGAGGGGGTGATGAGCCCGCTGAGCCCGATCACGTCCACGCCGTGGGTTTTGGCCTCGGCCAGAATTTTCTCACACGGCACCATCACCCCGAGATCAATCACCTCGTAGCCATTGCAGGCCAAGACCACGCCCACGATGTTTTTCCCAATGTCGTGGACGTCCCCTTTCACCGTGGCCATTAAGATCTTGCCGGCTTGGGATCGGACCCCGGCCGCTTTCTCGTTCTCCATAAAGGGCGTCAGGTAAGCGACGGCTTTTTTCATCACCCGGGCACTCTTCACCACTTGGGGAAGGAACATTTTCCCCTCCCCGAACAGGTCCCCCACATGGCGCATCCCGCCCATCAACGGCCCCTCAATCACCTCCAAGGGGCGCCCGTATTTTTTCCGAGCCTCCTCGGTGTCGGCATCGATGTGATCGGTAATTCCTTTGAGCAGGGCATGTAACAACCGATTCTCCACCGTGCCCTTACGCCAAGCCTCATCTTTGGCGACGGCCTTGCCCCCCGCTTTGACGGTTTCCGCGAACTCCAACATCCGCTCGGTCGCATCCGGACGACGGTTGAGCAGTACGTCCTCCACTCGCTCCTTGAGATCGACGGGAATCTCCTCATAGACGGCCAGCTGACCCGCATTCACGATGGCCATGTCCAGGCCCGCTTGAATGGCGTGATAAAGAAAACAGGAATGCATCGCCTCCCGGACCGGATTGTTTCCGCGAAAGGAAAAGGAGATGTTGCTGACTCCACCGCTCGTCTTGCACCCCGGCAGGATTTTCTTGATTTCCCGAATGGCCTCGATGAACTCCACCGCGTACCCGTTGTGCTCTTCGATGCCCGTTGCTACCGTGAGAATGTTCACGTCAAAAATAATGTCCTCCGGGACGAATCCCGCCTTCTCTGTGAGGAGCTGGTAGGCCCGTTTGCAGATTTCCACCTTTTGCTTTCGGTCGGTGGCTTGGCCCCTCTCATCAAAGGCCATCACGATCACGGCCGCGCCGTAGCGCCGGACTTTGCGGGCCTGATCGAGGAAGGGCCCCTCCCCCTCCTTCAAGCTGATGGAATTCACCACCGGCTTGCCTTGGACGCACTGCAACCCGGCCTCCAGCACCGACCACTTGGAACTATCCAAAACCAGCGGCACCCGGGAAATTTCCGGCTCGCTGGCCACCAGATTCAAAAACCGCATCATGCTCGCTTCGCCGTCGAGCAGAGCCTCGTCAAAATTGATGTCGATCAGGTTGGCGCCAGCCTCGACCTGTTGGCGCGCCACCGCCACCGCCGCATCAAAATTCCCCTCTTTGATCAGCGTAGCAAATTTCGGGGAACCAGTCACGTTGGTCCGTTCCCCGATGGAGGTAAAGGATCCTCCCGTTCCAATTGTGTAAGGCTCAAGGCCACTCAACACCGTGGCTGGTGGAGGAGGTTGAGCGAGTCGAGGTGCCAACCCTTTCACCCCTTTTCCAATGGCGGCGATATGTTCCGGGGTCGTGCCACAACAACCCCCAACCATGTTCAGAAAACCGGCGCGACCAAATTCCCCCAGGACCTCCGCCATTTGCTCGGGCGTTTCGTCATAACCTCCGAAGGCATTGGGTAACCCGGCATTGGGATAACAACTGACAAAACAATCCGCCACTTTGGACAAGGCGGCTAGGTAGGGCCGCATTTCCTTGGGACCGAGTGCGCAGTTGATGCCCACGCTGAAAGGCCGCGCATGACGGATGGAATGCCAGAAAGCCTCCGTGGTCTGCCCCGAAAGGGTCCGGCCGGAGGCGTCCGTGATGGTCACGGAAATCATCACGGGCAAGCGGTAACCGATCTCATCGAAAATCTCTTCCATGGCCCATAGGGCAGCCTTGAGATTCAAAGTGTCAAAGGTCGTCTCCGGCAGAAGCAGGTCGACACCTCCCTCGATCAAAGCTCTCACTTGCTCCCCATAGGCTTCGGCAAGTTGACGAAAAGTCACCGCTCGGAAATCCGGCCGATTTACATCCGGGGACATCGAAGCCGTCCGATTGGTTGGCCCCACCGCCCCAGCAACCCAGGCTTGCCGCCCGGGATGATCCTTCAGGAATTCATCCGCGATCCTCCGGGCCAATCGAGCGGCCGCCAGATTGATTTCCCGGACGGCCCCTTCCAACCCGTAATCCGCCTGCGAGATCGAGGTGGCATTGAAGGTGTTGGTCTCGATGACCTCGGCGCCCGCCTCGAGATATGCTTGGTGGATGCCACCAATCACGTCCGGTTGGGTAACTGCCAATACGTCGTTGTTTCCCTTCAGATCCTTGCCGTGGGCGGCAAACCGTTCTCCACGGAAATCCTTCTCCGTCAGTTTGTGACGCTGCACCATTGTGCCCATGGCCCCGTCCATCAACACGATCCGTCGCCCCAGCGCCTCCTCCAACTGGTGTCTTCGCAAGAGAATCCGTTCCCTGGCTTCCATCGAAATATCCTAAAAGAAACTCCTTAAGGTGTCGAGTTTTATATCATTATATCATGATATGATAATATATTTTATTAGAAGCCTGAAGCTTTGCCTTGGCCGAAGGCATGGTTGGGGTAGGTTTTGATGCCCTTGGCGCTGTCGTCTAGAGGCCTAGGACAGGTCCCTTTCAAGGACCATACACGGGTTCGAATCCCGTCAGCGCCATTGCCTCAAATAAAGCTCGGACAAAGCCCAGTCCGCCGGAACTGTGATTTTCAGGTTCGGCTCGCCCGACTCCACCAACACCCCCTGCACCCCCGCCAGTTCCGCTGCCGCCAGACAGTCGGTCACGATGGATTTTTTCTCCCTCGCGGTTGTTAGCCCTTTTCTCAAAATCTCCGCCCGGACCACTTGAGGCGTTTCCATCCTCCAAAGCCCCTCCCGGTCGACCAGTCGCAGGATTTTACCAGCAGGGTCGGTGGCCCGGACCGTATCCGACATTTTGGAAGCGGCGGCGGCGGCCCCCGTTTTGCGGGCGGAGGCCATAACTTTTTCGATCAGGGTCCGCGTGGTGAGAACCCGGGCCGCGTCGTGAACCACGGCCCACTCCACGCCCTTTCCCAAAGCCTCAATCCCTTCCCAAACCGAGTCCTGTCGCTCCTTGCCCCCAGGGATAAAGCGAACCCGGTCTGCCGGAAGATCCGTTCCAGCCAACCAACCTCGGGCCGATTCTAAAACATCGGCTCGGACCGTCACAACGACCCCACCGATCTCGGGACAATCCAGCAAGGTGCGCAGCGGATGGGATAGGACCGGTTGCCCGGCGATTTCCGTGATCGATTTGTCGTGCCCCAACCTCCGGCCTTGCCCGGCGGCGAGCAAGATGGCTCCGACGGATCCGCTCACCGCCCCGCGCGGCTCGGCGAGCTGGTTTTATCGTTTTTTTTGGGTTTCTCGCTCTCGTTTTTGCCCGAGTCGTCACTGTAAAAAAGAACCCCGTGTTTACGGAGGTTGGCCATTAAGGCCTTCATATCGTTGGCCATTTTCTCATCCTTCATGATTGTATACAGGGGACCCTTGCCCTTCTCCGCTTCCTGCACCAGACCCGTGGCCGCTTTCGCGAATTCATCCACCCGGCGGGCGGCGGATCGAATTTCATCCAAAGCCGGTCCGGCGGACGCCATCATGGCACTCAACCCCGCTTCCTGCTCTCCCTTTACCCTGGCCCCACTCTGCAAAAATGTTCCATCAACCTTCTCCGGAGGCACCACCCGGACAAACCGATCCCCAAGCATCCCATACTGGTCGATGCGAAACTTCGATCCGGTGGGAATTTCAATCCCGTTGTCGATTTTCAGGGTCAGCTCCACAAAATCCTCGCCGGCATGATAGGTGGGCGTGTCCGCCACCACGCCGATTTGGGCTCCACGCCACAACACCTTGGAATTTTTCAGGATATCGCGGGCATCCTGAAACTCCACCACGATGGGATAAGTTTTCTTGAGGTAGTTGCCGAACTTTCCAAAGGCCACCACCAGCATCCCCACGGCCGCCAATCCAGCCAGGACAAATACTCCCACTTTAACCTCAAGATTACTCTCCTTCATTCTTCGTCCTCCTTTTAGCCGATTACGTCCATTCCGGAAGCATGCCCGCGCACAAAGTCCCGCACCAGCGGATCTTCACAACGATCAATCTGCTCCGGGGTTCCTTGAAAATAAATTTTTCCCTCATGCAAGTAGGCAATCCGGTCCCCCACCATCCTGGCACTGGTCATGTCATGGGTCACCACGATGGAGGCCATGCCGAACATTTTACCGAGATGGAGAATAAGGCGGTTGATGCTGTCTCCCACCACTGGATCCAACCCTGTGGTGGGCTCATCGTAAAGCATCAGGTCGGGACGACGGATCACCGCACGCGCCAAAGCCACCCGCTTCTTCATCCCTCCGCTCAACTCCGCCGGCATTTTTTGCTCCGTCCCGGCCAAGGACACAATTTTCAGGGACTCGGCGACCTTGTCCCGGAGCACCTTCTCGTTGGTTTCACCTTCCTCCCGAAGCGGGAAGGCCAGGTTTTCAAATACGGAGAGCGAGTCAAACAACGCCGCGCCTTGGAACAACATTCCGATTTTACGGCGGTAGGGATTCCACGCCTCTTCCCCCAGGCCGGTGAGTTTCTTTCCTTCGAAAAACACTTCCCCGCCGTCGGGCTGGAGGAGTCCCATGATGTGACGTAGCATCACGCTTTTTCCGCATCCGCTTCGGCCGATGACGACTACTTTTTCCGCCGGAGCTACCCTGAGGTTGACCCCCCGCAGCACCTCCTGTCCCCCCAGCTTTTTCCGAATGTCCTTTAATTCAAGCACGATGCGACCTTAGTTGGAGTACAGAACCGAATTGAGCAATACGGTGAGGAAAAAGTTGCAGATGAGTAGGGCCAACGAAGCGTTGACCACGGCCTCCGTGGTGGTCTTGCCCACTCCGGCAGTGCCAGGCGGGCAGTTCATTCCTTTGTAACAGGAAATTGACGCGATAATGATGGCGAAAATGAAGGATTTGATCAGTGCGATCATCACGTCCTTCCGATCCGTGTATTTGATGGTGTTGTCCCAATAATACGCACCATCCACCCCAAAGATCTGGACCGCCACGAAATACCCCACTCCGATCCCCGTCACCAGCGCCAGGGCCGTGAGCACCGGCGCGGAAATCACCAAGGCAAGGAACCGCGGCACGATCAGGTATTCCGTTGGATAAACCCCCAGGGCCCGCAACGCATCCACCTGCTCGGTGATTTTCATCGAACTCAATTCCGCGGCCATTGCCGCACCCACCCGCCCCGCGAGGAGCAGACAGGCCAGCACCGGTCCCAGTTCGCGACACATTGCGATCGATACGGTGGGCCCAATGGCCGACTCCATGCCGAAACGCTTGAACTGAAACCAAACTTGGGCGGCAAACACCGCACCGGTGAAGGCTCCCGTGGTCAGGACTACCACTTGGGAGCGGATTCCGATAAAATACATCTGCTCCAGCAATTGATCCCAGCGGATGCGATACCGGAATAGGCTTCGCAGGGTATCCGCCAAAAGAAGAAAAACTCCCCCACTAGTCTCAAAGGAGCGGACAAGGAAACCCCCGAATTTGCCGATCAAAACCTCAACTCGCTGCATTCACCCCTTTCTAGGGAGGACACAGGCCACCATCAAGCCACGGCCGAAAACCAACCCGCCAGCTCCTCTGTCGTTAATTCATCCAACCGCTCGACCTCCCGAAACACCCCCTCGAAATGTGCTCCCGGATGCGTGGTGGTCACCCCCACCACCTTCATCCCAGCCGCGCGCCCAGCCTCCACTCCCGCCGGAGCATCCTCAAACACCACACAGCGGGACGCCTCCATCCCCAAGCGTCGTGCCACTTCCAAAAACACATCCGGAGCCGGCTTGCCTTTCTGGACGTGCTCAGCGGTTACCGCCGTCTGAAAAAACCGGGTCAAGCCGAGTTTTTCCAACCCGAGCTGGACATTCTTGGCTTCGGTGGAGGAACCGATCCCGCACGGAATGCCCACGTCCGCCAATCGCTCCAGCCAGGGTCTCACCCCCGGCAGCGGCTCAATCCCCCACTCTCCTACGACTTCCCGGTACAACTCCTCCTTCCGACGGCTGAGCCGGTCGATCTCGTCCAAATCCCGCGACCACTTCAGCATATCCCGCATAATCTCGATATTTCGCCGGCCGAAGCCCCGCCGAAAATGTCCACTCGGCAGGGGTTTCCCAATCTCCCGCGCCAAGCGTTCCCAGCTCTCTTCATGGTGACGGGAGCTGTCGAGAACCACTCCGTCCCAGTCAAAAACCGCGGCCCAGGAACCCTTCATGCGGCAACAGGTTTAGGACAACCGCAGGCTTTCGTCCGCTGAAAAATCCTCACCTTACTCTTTGAAAGATCACGTTTCCCGCCCATCCTACTTCCCATGGCCGCCAAAACCGTGGAAAAGCTGAATGCCGAAACCGCTCCCGGGGACGCGATTGACCAATCGCTGCGGCCCAACCGCCTGGCCGACTTTGCGGGCCAACCCAAGCTCCGCGAGCGGCTCTCCATTCTCCTCGATTCCGCCCGCGCCCGCTCCCAACCCCTCGACCATCTCCTCCTCAGCGGGCCTCCCGGCCTCGGCAAAACCACCTTGGCTCACATTTTGGGCGAGGAAATGAAAGCCACCGTCCGCACCACCTCCGGTCCGGCGATTGAAAAGGCCGGTGACTTGGCGGGACTCCTGACCGGTCTTCAGGAAGGCGATATTCTCTTCATCGACGAAATCCACCGCCTCTCCAAGGTGATCGAGGAATACCTCTACCCGGCCCTGGAGGATTTCCGGATTGATATCGTGATCGACCAGGGTCCTGCCGCCCGTTCCGTGCGGCTGAATCTTCCCCGTTTCACCCTCATCGGCGCTACCACCCGCGCCGGGCTCCTCAGTGCCCCGTTGCGCTCCCGGTTTGGGGTCACCCACCGGCTGGATTACTACTCCGTGGAAGACCTGACCCGGATCGTCCGCCGCTCCGCCCAGCTTTTGGATACGAAGCTGGAAGATTCCGCGGCCCCGGAAATTGCCCGCCGTAGCCGCGGCACACCCCGCATCGCCAACAATCTCCTTCGTTGGGTTCGTGACTACGCCTTGGCCCGATCCGGCGGCAGGGCGGCCTTGGATGCGGTCACGGCCGCCCTGGAAATGCTGGAAATCGACCGAAACGGTCTCGACGAAATGGACAAACGCCTGTTGCAGGCCCTCACCGGAAAGTTCAAGGGAGGTCCGGCTGGGCTGCATTCCCTCGCCGCCGCGGTTGGCGAGGAACCGGGCACGTTGGAGGAGGTCCACGAACCTTACCTCATTCTGGAGGGCTACCTCCAGCGCACCCCGCAAGGCCGCGTGGCTCTTCCCCGGTCTTACGAGGTTCTCGGGCTAAAACCCCGGGCCTCCCAAGGCAACCTTCTCTGATCGATTCCCCATGAAGCGGCCGGATCCGCACCTCCTTCTTTTTTTTGGACTGCTTCTCCTCACCTCGGCTTGGGCCGAGGAGGAAATTTCATCTCCCGCAGAGTTGTGGCCGCCACGCGAAGGCGGCAAGCGGGCCGTGTTGGCTGCCAGCCAAGCCCTTTGGTGGAACAAAGATAATCCGGATGCCCGCAAACTCAAAGCCCGGGCCTTGGATTTTGCCGGTCGGTATGCGGAGGCCGAGCAGGCCGCCCTCTCCGCCCTCGAGGTGGCTCCCCGCGATCCGGAGGTTCAACGCATCCTCGGGCGCAGCCTGCTTCACCAGAATAAGCTGGCCGCCGCCAAATCTGCCCTGGAAAAGGCCGGGCAGCTTGGCGATGCGCTTGCCGGATCCCTTGCCTCCATGCTGCGACCTGATCGCATGTCCGTGGGCACCCCGGCCCCACATATCTCCCGCGCCTTGGCTCAGGTTCTGGATGAACGCGGGAACGTAATTGGCTCGGGCTGTTTCCTCACGGAGGACGGCTTGGTTTTGACCGCCGCCCATGTGGTGGCCGGGCGCGACCGGATTTCGATCCGAAACGCCGTGGGAAAAGTTTTCTCTGTAAAGGAAATCTGTCCGGGCGACTTCTCCGCCGATGCCGTGATTCTCAAAACCGAGGCCGAGGACCAGATGTTTCTCCGCTGGGCGGATCAGGAACCGTTGCCCGGCGATCCCCTGGATGTTTGCGGCTTTCCTCTCTCCATGGACCTGCCTTTAACCTCCCGGGGCAAGGTTCGTTCCCTTCCCTCCCCTCCCGGGCGCCCCATGCTTACGACGGTTCCCATGATGCCCGGACAATCGGGTTCGCCGGTTCTCAATCAGCAGGGACGCCTGGTTGGGGTGGCTTCCCGAGGATCCTTGGCGGTGAAAGGGGGAGGTGCCCCCGCTCGGTCCGAGTCTGTCCCTTTTTCTTCGCTTGTCCGGTTGAGGGAAACCTCCTTGGAGCCCAACTCGTTTGTCCGGATTCGGGAACTGGAAAAATGGACCGGTCGCAGTCCATTTTTTGATCCCGCCGTGGCTACCGCGGAACAGACCGTCCTGAACCAGGACTTCGCTCAGGCGGAAAAGGCGATTTCCACCGCTATCGATCGCCACCCGAACGACCCCGGCCTCCTGCTCCGCCGGGCCATGGTGCGGATCGCCTGGGGCCATCCCTCCGAGGCGGAAGCCGACGCACGTCTGGCTGCCGCTTACGGTCCCCGGGAACCCGAACCGCGTCGGTTTCTCTGCTCCCTGATGTTATCCATGGGCCGAAAGGAAGAGGCGGTGAAAGCCCTGGAGGAGGCCTTTCGTCTCGACTCCGAGGATGCGGACACCGCCGAAGGTCTTGCCGAGCTTCTGATTTCGACAGGGCGATTTAAGGAGGCAATGCCGCCATCCGAACAAGCCACCAAGCTAAATCCGGAATCGACCCGCGCCTGGTCGGTCCTGGCAGCCGCACGCCTTGCCAGCGGCGAGGTGGAAAAAGGACGACAAGCCGCGGAACAAGCCACCGCTAAAGGCCCCGAAGATCCGCGTGCCTGGATCCAATTGGCCGCTTGCGCCAACGCCGGCAAGGATTTCGCCACCGCGGCGGTCGCTGCGGAAAAAGCCACGAAACTGGCCCCGTCCGATGCCCGGGCTTGGCTCAACCTCGCCACCGCCAAAACCGGCTCCGATCAATTTGCGCAAGCCGTTCCTTTTGCCGAGCGCGCCACCCAGCTCGAGCCACAAAATCGGGCCGGATGGAGTTTGCTCGCCGCCCTCTACGCCGAACTCCAACGTCCTGACGACGCTGCCGCCGCTCTGGAGAAAGCCAAAGCGCCCGCTCCGGTCGCACATTGACGGATGCGGCCACGGCGTAATACTCGGTCCATGAAAAGGATTCTTCTTGTCTGCCTGACGGGTCTCGCCCTTGTCACTTTGGCTCAGGCCGGCTCCTGTCCGGATGCCTGCACAAACGTCTGTGGATCCGAAAAGTCCTGCTGTCCCACCAAAAAACAGAGTTGTCGCGGCGTGCAGTTGGAGCGCGGGGGGAGTCCGGCCTCCGCCTACTCTTCCAAAGGTGCGCCTCGGATCAAATAGTCTCGCATGAGATTGGTTCTCGCCGGCCTCTTCCTCGCGCTTCTGACGATCCCAACGCCAGCACAGGATCAAAGGGGGGAATCCGCACCGCTGCAGGCCCTCATCGTCAAAACTCCGGAACAAAAAGGCAAGGCGGAGGCTCTGATTCCCTCCTACCCCATCAAGACCTGTCTGGTTTCCGGGGACGAATTGGGGGGGATGGGGGAAACCGTGGATGCCCTTTATGGAGACCGGCTCGTGCGCTTTTGTTGCAAAGGCTGTGTAAAGTCTTTCAACAAAAATCCTTCCAAATACCTGCCCAAGCTCGAAACTTCAGCCAAGCCGGCCTCCTGATCTCCGTGTCATAAAACGCGCCCCCCCTTGACGGGGCCGCCAAAGTTCGTACGATTTCACTACGCATTCCGAGATCCCTGGTCGCAAGACCAAGGGCCGCCAACCGGGGGTGGAGATCCCACGGTGGCTGGAAGGAGGCCCTCAGCCCTCTTCCGATGTGCGATCCCTCCCCGGGATCGAACAAAGTTCTCCGCGAGGCCAACCGCCCGCACAGGAATGTGCCGGCGGTTTTTTAGTGCCCCGCTTCGGGATGCGTCGCCGAAAGGAGACGCATCAACATGAGCACGGCAACCCTGCAGGCCCTCGGGGCCTTCCTCAGCATCAAGATCGATCCGGAGAATCCGGATCACCACCTCTGGAACAACCACGGCACCTGGTGGATCCATTACACCATCCACCAGGCCGACTACACCAAGCGTCGGATCCGGGTTTCGCTCGAAACCCGGAACCTCCGCGAAGCCCGGCAACGTCGGGATGCCCTTCTGGCCCATCTGGAGGCTGAAGGCATTGAGGCAACCTGATCTTTGTCCTGGCGGTAGGTTCCATCCCTCCGCCGAATTGAATCCTGCTAGGTCTGCTGGAAGTTGGCCCGCCACAGCAGAAAAAAACCCAGGATCTGCAGTCCCAGGTTGGGCAACCAGACAATCAGTTCAGGATAGGCTCCACCCCTGTTTTTCAGCCCTTCGGCCAGCAGGATCAGGGCGTAGTACGCCATAACCACAAAAAAGCTGACCACGATTCCGATCGAGGTCTCTTTCCTTTGCACCCGGATCCCCAATGGAATTCCGACCAGAAGCAGGGTGAAGGGAGCCAAGGCAAAACTGATCCGCTTCTGCATTTCTGTCAGCATGGGATAGACCTGCTTGGGATCGATGTAGCCCTGTATCGGGGAAACCACCCGCCCCACGAGGTCCCCCATCGCGGCGATGCGGATATCCTTCAAATCCTCGGGATTGATCAGGTTTTTCAGGGAAATCTTAAGGGGAAGCTGGTCCGCGCTTATTCCGGCCCGGATGGAATTCAGGTCCGCGCCATTCTCTCCCCTCTCCTCCTGCCGGGCTTTTTGCAGGGTGATAGTCAGGCTGAGGTCGTCCAGATCCGCAGAAATGGTCCCTCTCTCCGCCCGAATATTTCTGCGCGGAACACCGCTTGAATCAGTTTCCCAAATGTGGATATCGGTAAGGTCGGTGCCTTTTTTTTCTCCCACATAAATCCGGTACCCGGGGAACCGGTCCATCGGCTCTCCCGCCCGGATCAGAAAGGCCGGATTATCCCGTCCGATATCAAGAAGGATGGAGTGAAATTTTTGGAGGGTTAGGGGCACCACCACGGCGTTGTTATAAAAACAAACGCCGGACACAAACAGACCGAAGAGAATGACCGGAGCCACCAAGGGAATCAGCCCGATGCCGGCCGAGCGGATGGCCTGCAGTTCCAGGTCCTGCGACATCCGGCCGAAAACAATCAACGCCGCCACCAAAATTCCCCAAGGCATCGTAAAGGTCAGGGCTTGGGGGATCAAAAGACCAACCATTTTAAAAATCAGCGACATCGGCATCTCGTCGTTCACCAGCAGCTCAAAGATCTGTTTGAACGCGTTGCCGAGCACGATCACCAGGGAGAGCACGGCCACCGCCCCGGCGGTGGCTGCCATCATCTGGCTCGTGAGGTAGCGGTAAAGAATCGTCACGGTTTTTTCTTTTGTCGGGTGTAGTCCAGCCTGTCCTTCCAGGTGGTCGGTTGTCCACCCTGCAGACCCCGGCATTCGTAAAAATGAAAGGTTGGCCCCATCGGCTTTCCCCAACTAGTCCGCTGGTACGTGCCCACGATCCGCACCGATGCAAAATCCCGCGAGATCGGCGGCAGCGGGTTCGGTTGCTCGGCCACATACAACCCGGTGCTTCCGGGCGGAAACGTTTCCCGGTAACTCGGCCAAAGGGAGTACTGCGTCATTACCTGCGGCCAATCAGGCGTAAAGGATCTCGGCCGGTCGGGAAGATAGAAGGAGAGAAGACTCGCAGTCTGGTACTCGTCGGCCACCACGAAATCGGCTCTGATCTGTTGGCGCACCTTCTGGGCCTCCGCCGCCAGATCCCCCCAACCCTTGGCCCGATCCAAGGGGTTGTTTTTGAAGTGCAGAGGAAAGAAATCATGCAAAAGCACGGTCAGAACCAGGCCGACCAGCCAAGCCG
>Ga0214917_10003192_pt1 | contig 19200 bp, 39 predicted proteins | sample LL_1208_BB_MetaG_FD_177983 | JGI IMG/M metagenome (GOLD analysis project Ga0214917, IMG submission 177983) | Freshwater microbial communities from Lake Lanier, Atlanta, Georgia, United States - LL_1208_BB | ecosystem: Environmental > Aquatic > Freshwater > Lake | place: USA: Georgia | collected...
AGCGCTCTCTAATCAATTTATCTAATAATTCTTTTTTTTCTTTTTCATTCATCGGTCTATTTGTCTCTGAGTCCGACATCATCATTTCCCTCCCAATTTTTTAATCCGTGGTGAACTAATCCAAGATGACGCCAATCAGGATTTTGGTCATCAGCAAGAGTTAGAGTCCAGTAATCCTTATCGCCCTCGCCCATCCATTCAGATACGAGAACCCATCCTGTACAAATTGCTGGTTCAACAAAAGCGATGCGCCCGATTTCGGCGAGCGCATCATCTATTGCTGAAGGTTTTTTCTGCTGTTCATTTCCCATTCATGGAGGTTAGTACCAAAAATTTCTTTCCCAAAAACGCCACGCCGAACATGGATTCGAATATCGATGCTCAATATAAACAAATCCTCGGGTTATCTGTTCCTCGACTGTTAAGTCAGGGTCGAGTCCAAGAATCTGCGGAATACCGCCAGCGTTTAATTTTTCTCCATTTTGATAGACGGATGTTTTGTTATAGGCATCAGGACGCCAGTTTGACTCTTTTGTCCATAGCGAATCAAGACATTCCCATTGAGCGGGAGTATCCCAACCATAAGCATCAAGGCGCTTTTGAGCGAACTCTTTAGATGCTTCAGGGGTGCGTTCAACCAGTATTGGTTTCATAATTACTTGAGAGGCTTGCGCTGGCTCGTCAGGCGGAATATGAAAAGGATTTAGAAGAATAAATCCTAGTAAGAAAAATCCAACTGGAACTGGTTTTGAAATAACTTTTTCATAGAATCGCATATTCCTCCATTGTTAGGGGTGAACATTTATTCGCTACTGGTTGTAGCGCTTCTATGCTGTCAGTATTGGACTGACCTCACTTTGGCGAGTAGGTGTTTTGCGAACCTAGTTTTAGGGTACAGCATCAAGATGAATGACTGTCAAGGAAGGGCGTTCGGTGGCGGAGCGTTAAATTAGTTGTGCTAGAGAGAGGACGGACGCACAACAGGCGCTACTACGCCACCGAACTATTGGGTACCCATCGGAAATGATACCCCACGCATAATCATGAAAGGTAAGAAAGTGATTATGCGGTTCATCCCGCCAATCTAAGAAGCGACTGACGGGATGAATTCCAGTTTGTTACTTAGTCAAGTCTGCTACCAGCGCTCGCATTGATTCCGTATTTTCTAAGAACCTCAGCGAAGGCACCAGCGAAAGCGCTCTTACGGTCTACGCTCTGTCCGAATTCACGAACCCAAATTTCATAACCACCGTAATAACCCTTATGTCCAGCATTGATGCTCTTGCAATAAGTCACGAAAGCACCTCTCGCTGGAGAAATGTTTATCCAAGCGAATCCGCAAAGACCCTCAAGAACATAAGTTTTCTTTGAGAAATCAATTTGGTCGCTTAAACCGATTGCGTCACCAACTATAAACTTTGGAACGCCAACTTCTTTGCCAGCCTTAAGACCAGCCTCATACGCCTCTTTGTAAATTCGGGCGCACTCACGCTTGCCCAGTTTTTTAACTGGGGCTTCGACTACTTGAGTCATGTGTCCTCCTCTCAGGAACAACTCCAGTATATCCTACTCGGGTTAAGAATTCAACTTAAACTCTCGAGCCTTTTTCCGTGCTTGGCGTTTATCAGCCTCTTCAGATAGAGTTTTGTCCAACTGCGCCCTACGAATAGCCCTTAATGAGCCTTCAGAGACCCGTAGAGGCTTATTATCCCTTAGCCATGATAGAAGTATCATCAGAACCACTTTCCGCTCTCTATTGACCCCACAACGCCAAAAGCGAGTAGGAGGAATCCATAAAATGCGAAAGCCTCAAGATTTTCTGCCCATCGGCGTCCTTTAGGAGTTAATCGAACTCCCTTCTTGAGCAATCGACTTTCTATGTATCCGATTTCTTCATTGATAGTTTTCATGCTGTCCTCTCTTTGATTGGTCGAACTAATCCATATTGCTCCATTGAAGCATCAACTTCACATAGAAAACAATAGGGTTTACCTTTTACAAAAGTGATTCGGAATTCCGAACCGCAGGTATAACACTTCATGCTGTCCTCTTCTCTGCTTGCTTTTTTATTTTTGTAATTGCGGCATATTCTTTGTAATCTTTTAATGGGTCTATGTCATCTCGAATCCAGTCACCTGAATTAACAGGACTGGCTTGAAAATCTGAGGTTAGATAAATCTCGTAATGTAAAGAATCGCCTAGCCATTCACAAGCATTTTCTAACCATTCAGGTGCATCGTCTTCGTATTTAGCAGGTATGCTTTCTACAAATTGTCTAGCAGTTAAATCTATGATTGTTCCTGATGGTGTGTAACTATAAAGAAATCTTTCGCCGTTTTCCTCGCCAATATCTGTGTACACCGCCCAATGTTCTCTACCGCTGTACTCATAACCAGTAACTCTAATTAAACCAAGGTTATGTTTTTTGGCATAGGCGCTCGATTGAATAAGGCATTGACCTAGCGCTTTAACTGGGTCTGCAATTCCCTTGCTCATCAATTTCATCGATTCCCCCTCTTCTTGTACTTATTCTCCAAGATTTTCAACTGTTGGTCAAATGAAATGCCGTACTTCTCTGCAAGATTTCGGCAGATGATTTCATTGACCTGCTTTTTAGATTCCTGTGATTCAGGGTTACTAGAATTCAAAATCCAGTATTGGTTACTAAACCATTTTGAAACTGCTGAACGCTCGGTCTTGATGACCTCTGTGTACTTGCCATCTTTGAAATAAAGGAACTCACCGCTGGCTGTTGGAGCGTTTGCTTTTTCCTTGGCTAACTTTGCTTCACGCTTTGCATCTCTCTCTGCCTTGGCTTGAGCCTTAGCAATCTTATCCGCTGTAACAATTCTTGATGGGCGATTTAAGACCTCGGCTGGAGCGCTTGGGTAACAAATTGTGCAAGCATCTTGACCAGCATCCTCGACGATAGTTTTCTCATCGTCGTTGCTGTATTGAATCAACCATTGATAACGGGTCGTTGGAAAACAAGTTGAGCAATCCATCGAACTGTGAACATGCCCATTGCTATTGATTACCAAGAAGGCTCTTGTCCAAGGGTCTTGGTCATAAATCGCATTAAGTTTTCTAATCTCCTCAGAAATTTTCTTGTACTCGACTTGTAATTCTTCAACCTTGTTTTTGTATTTGTTGATTCTTTCAACATCAGATGAATAGTGTTTTTCATAAAAGCGAATACTGTCTAAAGCCTCTTCAGTCTCAACATAATTTTGCCAACGCTTGTCATGCCAAGATGAAAGTTCGGTATCAATCTTGACTGCGAACTCTTTGGTGACTGCCATTTTGACTCCTCTCGTATTTACAACCCCAGTTTAGCATGAATTGTCCACAAGGTACAATTAGCCCTAGTTCATGTCCCCGTGTCCTATGTGACCCCTGTTCAAAGGGTCAAAATTGCGCCTAACTCGCATAATTATTGTCTGTTTACTGGTCTTTTGGTGGGCGCTTATGCCCTTGGCTGACTCAGCCTCAGCGGATGAACCTACCCCTGTTACTACCGAAAACCTGATTACTAACGGAGATTTCTCTCAAGGCTCCGATAGTTGGACTGCTACTAATTCATCCCATAGTGGCGTTCAAATTGATTCGGGCGCTCAAGGGGATGCAACTTTTTCCTACGCTGGCTCCACAATTAGCCAAGAAGTAACGGTGGCTGAAGAGACCCAAACCGCAATGGCTGAAATTGAAAGCATCAATCTTTCTGTCTTTGTTGATAATACCCAAGCAAACACAATCGGATGGGGCGCACCAACACCTGACCCATACTCTGTAACTTTAATTGTTCGTAACGATAGTAATACTGTTGTTGGCTCGACGACTTATTCTTCATCAACTATTGAAACTAGAACTGTTGAGTTAGTAATAACAAATGTGACTGACCCAAATCAAGCAAGTAATTTAAGAGTAGAGATTTATGGAAGAGATGCAGGTTTTTGGTTTGGTGCTTATGGACCAAGAGTAGATAATGTAAATCTAACTATTTCTTATATTCCTCTTGAGGCTCCAACACCTCAACCTTCTCCTCAACCTGAACCAAGTCCATCACCTGAACCAACGGCGACTCCTTCACCAACACCGTCGGAACCATTTCCCACTCCTTCTCCCGAATCTCAACCAACATCGGAACCAACGCCTTCACCGACTCCAAGCCCGCAACCTTCCGTAACTCCGACTCCTCAACCTGAACTGACCCCGCAACCTTCGCCGTCCATAATTGAACCCACACCTTTGCCATCGCCTACTCCTTCCAATGAGCCGATTCAAACTGGAGGGACGCCCAATCTAAATCCGATTCCTCAACCTGAGCCAAGTCTAAGTCCCGAAGAGTCACCTTCTCTCGACCCTGAGCCTTCGCCAACTCCTGAGCCTTCTCAAGAACCTGAGCCTCAACCTTCTGAAAGCCCAACGGAAACTGACCCGACAAATCAAACACCTGAACCACAACCATCAGAGGAACCTACTTCTGAATCAAATGAAGAAGAAGCCACGCCCCAAGAACAATCAGAGCCGACAGAGCAAGTTTCTGAAACATCCGATACCTCCGAACTATTGGAGGACATCGTACAAGATGGGAATGTAACTGCCGAAGAGGTTGAAAATTTAGTTGAGAGTGTTTTGGAAGATGGCGTTATGACTAAAGCAGAAAAAGAAATTGTTGTTAATGCTGTTCTTGCTCAATTTGAAGATGCCCCTGCTGTCCCGATTGAAGCGCTCGCTAATGCTGGTCTGACTTTGCAAGACCTACCAGCCCAAACACCTGTTGAGACTCGTCAAGATGAAAATGGAAATGCTGTAATTATTACCGCCGAGGTCGCTATCGCTTTACAACTTTTAGAGTCACCAGCGGAAATCTTGCAAGCCATCTTTGAATCACCTGCTCAACTTATTTTTGCTCTTGGAAATCTTGGTGCCGATATGTCACCTGAAGAAAGAGAAGAAGCAACTAAAACGATTATTGCCGCAACGATTGTTGGCAATATCGCAACTACAACTATGGCTACCGCTACTATTGGCGGTGTCGGATATAGGAGAAAACCGTGAAAGACTTTTTCAATGACATAATCGGGCAACTTTGGACGCTCTTAGGAATGTTCGTTGCTTGGATTGTTCTTGATGGTACTGCAAAAGGAATTGTTGGCTACGCTATTTTGATTAGCCTTGGCGTTTGGATTTTGACTTACCCTCTTCGTCGGGAGAAAGAGTAGCCTCTTCAGATTTTGCAAACGGACTAAATGCTCCATTGATTTCATCGAGAGTTAGTTTTCCGTCGTCAAGATACTCACGGGCTAATCTCTCTGCCACAGATGCAACTGCAAGTAATCCAGCCATCGATAGGGCAACCCAAGTTTCAACTCCCATGACAGCACCAGCACCGAGGGTGCCAAGTGCGCCGACAGTAAAGACCGCAACCATGCGAGTCAAGATGTCTTGGAATTTTTTCATAGGCTTAGTCTAGCCTACGCACTCCTGCCGACTAATTCATCAAGTCCTACATAAACTTTGACCTCGCCACTTTCAATCTTTTTGAAATGTTCTTTGGTCTCTTGTAACCATTGAACCCGAGACTTTGGAAGTCGGGCTTTGGCTTCTCCATTCTTGGTCTTGACTTTGACTCCAGTAAAGTGAAATGCACCTTGAAGAATTTCCGCTTGCTCTTTACCCAAGACATTTCTAACTAAGTCAAGAAGGCAAGATGCGAAATATGCTTTATGCCCATCGCCTCGATTTATGTGGTGGGCTACCTCATGCAAAATTACATATTTAGTTCTCATTGCTTTTGGTAGACAGATTACGAACTCGCCTTGACGGAAAGAGGCGCAAGCCGAGCGCCTACCTCTACCGTCTAAAACTTTTATTGGATAATTGAATGGATAGTTTCTTTGAACAAAACTTCTTTTCAATAAACTATTCACAAATTTTTGGGCTTCATCTAAAGACATATCCTGCCTGATGTTTTTTCCATAAACATTCATGGCTAGACTCTCAGCCCTGTAAAGCCGTCCCGCTTGGTCTCTTTTTCTTGGCATTAGGCGACCTTCCTCTCTTTGTGTTCTTCTCTCAAGTGGCGATTAAGGCTTTCGAAAGCCATACCACCCCTTAGTTGCCACTCTCTTTGGCAAACTGGACAAATGACGATTCTCATAAGTCCTCCTTTCATGGGTCATTATATCAAATGGGGGTTAGGAAATATCCCTAAACTTGAGTCGGCTCCGCTCAACTTTGACCCGACACGCCACGATTTGACACAGGAATGGGGCTTTCTTGACTGGCTTTATTAACCCCAGTTTGGTATACTGGAACTGTCCGAGAGGAGGACGGAATGGAAAAGTGCGTGAAGTGCGGTGTCTTCATGGAAAAGATGGAAGTCTTTCCAAAAGGCGTCTGCTTGAAATGCTATGCGGTTGAATTCGAAAAGGAATTTCAAAGCGCATTAAAGGTTGCGAGGTTGAAGTAATGAAAAGTAAAAGATACGGACTTTGCAAAGTTCAACACTCTGAAGTAGCCATCAAAAGCAATATCAGGTCTTGGGCTAAAGAGCGGGAGTACATCGACGGAATTGCTCGCTCAAAAAAGGAAATTGAGCAGATAGTTTCTGAACAATTTCAAGAAGTTACTCAGGTTGCTGAAAGCGCCTGTGAATGGGCTAACTGCGAAAGAGAGGTCGTTAGATGAGTTTAGATTACAAGAACTGGAGTTATGGCGACAGATTTGTGTCAGCCGATACCGATACAGTTGAAAGAGCCTTAGTAAGTGGTGAGGTAAAGCCACAGGCTCCAAGCGCATCAGATTTAAGGTGGGCTTTAGAGTGGTTGGCTATTTATGCTTCATCAGACCACAAAGAGTTGGCACAGGCTTTTGGCAATGTGGTTGCGTTTTTGGACTTAACTGCCCAAGCCAAAGAGAAGCGTTCAGCCTTGGCTAAAGCCAAAAGGCAATATGCCAAAGAAAAGGGAATCAAAGTTTCCCAAGTAAGGTTAATAAAGAATAACTAACCCTAGTTATGATATACTCAGATTGTCTTAGAGAGGAGACAAAATGACTCAAGAAAAAGGTCGTCCATTTAATGTGGATGTTCTTCTTGACCAAATTGGTCGGATGAATGTTTACGCTATATCAGGTGGTCGTGTTTATATTGACGGTTCCACTTATGACAAAGAGAGTGGCACAACTCAAGAAATCGAGTTGCCAGTTGCTTATGGTTACCGTGTCCGAATCAACTTAGGTTGGAATGACACATACACAGTTTCCCGTGTGATTGTAAAGAATACAAAGAACGGGATTAAAGAAGTTATCAAAGGCACCGTCGAGGATGTCTATTGCGAAAATGTTGGCGAGGTTGCTTACAGAGCATCTTGCTTCCGTTCCTATGAATTCGGAGAGAAGGTGAACGCATAATGACAAAAATCAAAATAACTTGGAAAGCGTTTGGCGATAAACCTGAGCGTGGTCGTTTTATCACCAGCGTTGAATTAGAACTGCCAAAGCAGGTGAGCGATGATTTCTCAATCTGTGAGGCAATTTATGAAGTTACAAATCTTCAGGGTGAACTTGCCGAGTTTGGTAAGTCCGCTTCAAAGATTGCTCTGTGGGAATTGATTGAATCTAAATTATCCCCAGTTAGAACTCACACATCCCTTTCAGTCGGCGATGAAGTTGAGATTGATGGTCGTGCTTATGTTTGTGCTGACCTTGGATTCAAAAGAATCGAGGTGAGCGCATGAGTCAGGAATCAATGTCTTGGGGAAATTTAGCAGAACTTACCCATGCCACACAGGTAGAAAAGTTTAATTTCTGTACTTGTGAGGACAACGAAGGTAAAGAAAATCCGTATTCAGATTGCCCAACTGAAAAGCCTTATGACCGTGTGAACGCAATTATCGCTTATGAAACTGGTGAACTAGATGAAGAGAAAACTATTGAACTCTTCCAGCATTTAGTTGATACTGGTTTGGCTTGGCAATTACAAGGTCACTATGGAAGAACTGCATCTGCATTGATTGATGCGGGTCTTGTGCAAAGAAATAAATAATGGAAAAGTTAATAATTAAAGAACACTACTTAAATGATAAGGGTAGATTCATGGTGACTCATGATGATAGATTGATAAAAATAATTCATTGCACTTGCACAGATTGTGAAATTCATAAAAAAGTAGTAAACTAGGGTTTAATATGAGAGTAGAAACAATGGAACATGCGATACTTGTTCATTCGCCTGAGTATGCGAATTGGGTTTTTGACCCTACGCATCCGACTCAAGGGCGACGATTTCTCCATGCCCGTAATCAGTTAATGTTGCGAGCGCAAGAGCGCCGTTTGAATGTGTGGGAGATTGAACCTGAGATGCCACACACCGATGACCTTCATTCTGTTCACGATATGGAATATGTTTACGATGTAACTATTCGAGGTGAATCAACTGAATGGAATGGACAACGCCACGATTTAGGCGAGTTAGCCAAGTTATTCGCTGGCGGTACTTTGACTGCCCTAGATACTTTGATTGATTTCAAAACTAAACTGGCTGTTCACTTTGCTGGTGCTAAGCATCATGCAATGCGTGACATATCCAGCGGTTTTTGTATCTTCAATGATTTTGCTATTGCCGCTACTAAAGCCACTAACGAGTTTGAACAGCGTGTAGCAATCTTTGATTGCGATGCTCACCATGGTGACGGTACTGAGATGTTATTGCGTAGAAACAAAAATGTTATGACTTTCTCAGTTCATGAGTATGGAATTTTTCCAGGCACGGGTTTGCTCAGCGATTGGAAGAATCGTGCTTACAATTTCCCGTTAGCATCCAAGTCGGGTGATGAAGCCTTGCTATCTGCAACTGAGGGATTCCTCAAGGCTTGCGATGAGTTCCAGCCAACGATGATTTTTGTTGCCTGTGGTGCGGATGGTTTAGCCAATGACCCACTCTCATCCTTGCAATATACAAAGCAAGGTTACTTTGCATCCATGCGGATGATTCGAGACCAATACTTTGACTACCCAATTTTGCTAGGTGGAGCAGGTGGCTACCTGCCCGATACGGAAACTCCCGACCTATGGGCGAGCGTTGCGCTTGGACTTATGGCGGTTCCTACCGAGGTTGTAATACCCTAACCGTTACGATTGGGGCTATGAATCCACCAAAAAAACTGCTGACCCAAAACAGCGAATTAAAGCCTGACGGAATCTTTAACTGGACTCTACCTGCCTTTGCAATAAAATTAACTAATGGAAACAATTTTAATGTTTGTCCGCAAGCAGGAGCCTGTGCAAGTTTTTGTTATGCAAGAAATGGGACTTACCTTTTCCGCAATGTTCGCTCTCGCCATATCTTAAATCTTGAATATGTTTTGAATTACCCGAAGCAATGGTTTGAGCAGATGTTGGCTGAAGTGCAAAAGCCAAAAATGGTTGGAAAACATATTCGGATTCATGATGCTGGAGATTTTTTCTCTGAGGATTACCTAAACCTTTGGTTGAGGATTGCTCGAGAAACTCCCGCTGTTACTTTCTACTGCTACACCAAAGAGGTTGCCTTATTCAAGAAGGTTGTTGAACCTAACTGCCCTGAAAACTTTCGGTACTTATACAGTCTCGGGGGTAAGCAAGACCATCTAATCAATAAAGAGACTGACCGCCATGCTGAGGTATTTCCTGATGACGCCGCTATTTTGGATGCAGGTTATATGAGTCAAGATGCCAGCGATTTATTAGCGATTACTTTACCTAGTAACAAGATTGGCATACCAGCCAACAACATTCGCCATTTTAATAAAAAACTTGCAGGTCGCACCTTTGGCGATGTCCAAGATGAACTTGATGCAAAACGAAGAGTAAAACTTGGTGGCGCCTAGTGACTACGATTATTGCCGTTCAATATCCTGACAAAGCAATAATCGGGGCGGACTCACAAACAACTGGAGCCACGGGAAGAGTGGCATCTCATCATCAAATGGTCAAGATAACTCAAAGGGGCGATTTCATTATTGCTGGTTCGGGTGAATGTGCGCCTTGCGATATTGCTCAGCATATTTGGGTTCCTCCAGTTCCAAGCGCTAAAGACTGGAACAATCTTTATCACTTTATGATTGCCAAAGTTGTTCCATCTCTTAAGGCTTGCTTCAAAGAGAATGAATATAAATGGGATGTGGAAGATGAGGAAACTAAATTCGCTTTTCTCATACTTATTGGCGGAGAGATATTTGAGATAGCAGATGATTTCTCAGTTACGCTTGACGGAAAAGGTTACTACGGAGTAGGTTCAGGTTCAGATTTTGCAATAGGCGCACTTAGCGCTGGAGCCACAATCAAAGAGGCGCTCAAGATTGCTTCAGATAATGACGCCTTTACATCGCCACCGTTTATTTACCATACTCAACAAAAGCGTCAGAAGATTGCAACTAAACCCAAAAAGTAGTATCCTAACCCCAGTTGTATAAGAAGGCAGAAAGTCTGCTAGACGGATGCAACTAGAGGGAGGTACTTATCAAAACTAAACAAAAAATAGAAATACAATGGAAACACATACCATCCAAACCTGCTGAGGAAGTACGGTTTACTTATGAATTTCACCGTGGTGAAAAATTTGTAGCAATTTTGCCTGTCGGTTTAGTTCACAAAAAAACAGGGATAAAAGTAGTAACTCGGCAAGAATTCAAAGAGGGTGAAAAGGTACCCGATAATTGGTGTTGGTTTGTTATTGAGGGTACTAACGCTAATAACATCGGTTATGAATACCGCTATAACGCAGGTATTGGCGGTTCTACAAAAATAGCACCTAGAAATAAAATATCTACTGGTCCTTGGGAGTCTCAAAGATGGGTAGAGAATTACATTAACAAAAACTATATTTTAGGAGAGGAATAAATGAACGAACAAGAAGTAAATCAAAAGTTTGATGCTTTGATACAACCAAAGGTAATCAATCAAGTAGTAAAGCAAAAGAGAGAGCCAGCAAAATTTCCTGAACTGCGATACCTGTGGGGTATTACTTTATTAGGTAGTTTTATTTTGATTGTTCTCAGCGCTGTTTTTACTACCATTATTGAAGCCCTGTAATCCGCAAACGCAGATTACTCGGGACTCAAAGTAAGTTGGATTAGGAACGGGAATTATTCGGTAACAATCAGCCGAGTGGTTCTCGTTTTTCCATATATCGTTCAGGGTCATAAATAGTTATCGCCTTCGCAATCAAGTGAGGTTGTAAAGTCTTGGCGTGATGCCCACAAAAATAAAGTTCTCCATTTAGAAACGAGGCTCCGACCTTTGCCTTGACTCCGCATCTATCGCAACTCTCGAACACTTCGATAGGTGTGCGAACCATTGCGGTCATTTCTTTTTCTTCTCAGGCGGATATTTTTCAATCCGCTCTTTTATTCTTCCATCTTTGTAAAGTCGAACTATCCAGCCATCTTTAATCTGCATCGGATTAAATGGATGTTTTGTTTTTCCATTTCCTTTGGACATTACTTTAGGCGACCTGAATTTGAATCTGTAACAGGACCACCAACAATCCAAGCCCGACAAACCCGAGCGCTCGCACACTTAAAATCAAAAGCCTCGCAATATCCCAACTCGCCAGCATCTATAACATCCCAAGCGGTTTCACGGTTATCGCCTTGGGCTAATCCACCCTCAATACATTGAAGCATGGCTGAGGTTTGAACAAAGGCGGCGCAGTTCCCGCACCGTTGCTTCTTGGCTTCTTCAGGGCTTACACCCCATTCAGAGGCGATTTCAGACCAGTAATCCTCGTTTGGCTCTTTAGGGTTAAGCGGACCGTATTTAGCGTCTTTAATCGCCTTTGCACGGTTTTCAAGGTTGGCTCTTACATCCTGAGTCGCAGGTGGGCAGGATGCCTTCAATAGTTTGGAGACTGCTGGCGTAAGAGACATAGGTGAAGTATACCCGAACGCCTGTTCGAAGAAATTGGGCTTTGTGTCGGGATGATTTTTAACCCCAGTTGTGTTATACTGGTGCTGTCCTGAGAGGAGGGCGGAAATGATAAAAGCAGTCGGCAAAATAGAGAACGAGTGGAGCAGGGGCGAAATCAATAAATTCGAATATGAATTCGAAAAGATTGATGAGATTGAAAAGTTCTTGGCTTACAACAGGGCTTACATCAGAGAAATTAAATTCGTCGGAGCAATTAAAGAGGAGGTCGAATAATGGCGATTCAAATTGAAAATAACGAGATTCTTGATTTCATTGAATATGTAGATACTTTCTACAATCCTGTAACTGGCGTGTTCCCAATCAAGGGAGCAACTGTCGAGGTCATCACAAAAGCAATCAAGACTTATATTGGCGGGATTCGTCAGGCAACTACATGGGGCGGTGGCGATAGCGTCGATAGAGAGTTTGTCCGAGACATCATCCTTCAGAATCCTGAATGTGAGGTAATCAAGTGACTACAACAATCGAAAAGGTAAAGGTTACGCCTAAAGTTGGCGACATCCTTTACTCATCATGGGGCTATGACCAAACTAATATCGAGTTTTTCAAGGTGGTCAAGGTCAGCGATAAATCCGTATGGATTCAACAGGTTCGAGCCAAGATAGTCGAGGTAACTGGATGGGCGCATGAAAATGTCGTGCCTACTGATGTATCTGAATATCAGGTGAGGAACTGGGATAACAAGGAAGATGAGTTTGGAAATATCAATCCATTCATCACCAAGACCTATCCAATCAGCCGTCACAAAATCAAGCATTTCGATTGGAAGGATGAGGAAAGTTACTATGTAACTTTGAACTCTTTCTCCCACGCTTCCTTATGGGATGGCAAGCCAAAGGGTCAAAGCCACACCCACTAATAGATTCGATTATTAACCCCAGTTATGATATACTGGACTTGTTCTTAGAGAGGAGAACAAAATGGGTTGGAGTGAATACCAAGTCGGTAGCAATATCTCGACTAGAAAATTTGTCGAGTATCAATTAGGTCGTTTCTATGGCGACTTAGGCAAGATTGTAAAAATTGAGCAGGGCAAGGCTCAAAAAATCGGCAGAGGTAAATTCAAAACTGCTTTTTATGTTGCGGTTAAAAGCGAGTTAAGTGGCGAAACTTATGCCACCGTTTATTTAACTGAGCGTAAGAACGGACAAATCTTAATCAAGAAAATAGACGAAACAGAAGGTCCTTGTTACTACGAGGCTTCAGTTCGTTTTATCAACTTATTAAGCAAGCCACAAAATATGGAAAGTGCTTGGTGGAGAAATAGATGTTTTGAAATCCAAAACACTCGGCGCCCTGAACTTGCTGAGAAATTAACTAGGCTGTAAGAGAGGAAAAAAATGGCTACAAGGTCAAATATCGGAATCGTAAATAATGATGGCTCGGTAGAAACTATCTACTGCCATTGGGACGGTTATCCTGAGCATGTTGGTGTAGTGCTTGCAAAATGGTATCGAGAGGCAGAGGTTAGAACTTTGCTAGAACTTGGTGACCGTTCTTCATTGCATGTCGAGCCAACTATTAAAGATAGTTATGGCGAGCGTGGCGAAGTTTGCAAGTCTCAAACACACGCTTCAATCTATGAATATGCTAAGGCAGACAAGGCTGGCGCTGAATTTGTCTACTTGTTTCAGGATGGGGAATGGCATGTTTATGAAACCATCAATCCTCCATATATCCAAAAAGAAAATGGAGAATGGGAAAAAGATGGAGAATACGCAATCTCACCAAAAGGCATCATTGACGAGATTGATGTCAAATTCAAAAAAGTAGCGGTTAGTGCGTAATTGGTTTATTTATCGCAAGCGTGGGAGAATCCGATTCTCAAGAGTTAGGATTCCCCATGATTGCATGGTTAGCGCTCGCCGTTAGTTTTATTGCTTTAGGTATTTCTATTAAGGCTTATATGAACTCGGGTTGGGTTGATATTGACTGGAATTTTAATGAGGATGAAGAGAAGTCTTAAGCAACTCTGCAACTGTAATTGTGTAACCCTTCGTTGAGTATTCAGGACGATTCATTTCTCTCTTCAATCCGTGTTTAGCAATAGCCATCCGAATTCTCTCGGTTGGAACTATGACTACGGAATCCTCAAGAATGAAAGACCAATGAGTCGCCTTGGTTGTGCTTATGCCCGATGCGTACCAGCATCCAAGAACATCTGACCAGCACTCGGTTTCAATATAGAGATTGCCTGTTTCTTTCCAGCGTCTATCTCTTTTAACCTCAACTGTTTCAATCGGTGAGGTCAGGAAGTTATTAACTAGGACTTCGCCCTCTTGCCCAAACCTTAAATCTAAATCCCAATCAGAAAGACTCATAGAGTTCCCCATTGATTTGATTGACCGATTGAGATAGGTGCGATGCTTTGAATGACTGAACGGTTTTCATAGAGTGCTAAGAGTATTGCTTCAGCACGGTCAGGCGAGGCGACACCCCGTTTCTTCATATCAACTTTTGATTCAATAACAACTCGACCTGAAGCATCCGATGTATAGGTTGGTCCTGCTAACTGCGACAGTACGAACCTATCTACATTTAATCTAATATCCTGTTTACCATCTTTAGGCTGAATCATCTGTCTAGCGTTCCACCACATCTCGGCTCTTTGATTCTTAAACTTTGCTTGGTCTTTAGGCTTCTCGGCTACATTGACTCCGATGATGTCAGCGGGTAGCGAGCGCTCTTTGACCCATCTATCAAGAAGAGAGACAACTCCCCAACCTAAACCGATGGTATCGATTTTAACTCTAACCCTATCTCGGACTTCTCTGTCTTGATGAATCTTGATGCAAGCCTCAACCTCTCGCATTACAACTCCAGCCACATCAACTGCGTTGGCATTTTGTTTACCTGATGAACGATGAACGATGCTGACTGCTCCGCCATCTAATCGAGCAATAACAAATTCATCTCCGCCGTCGGATGCAATATCAACTCCAAGTTTAATTATCTTAGATTCAATCGGCTCTTCGTTCTCTGTTGCCATCTCAGCCCAAGCAAACGGGATAACTTTACCTGTACTTGATTTAGGAAACTGCGCCATAACACGGGCTTCAACGAATGGTGAATCCTCACCGAATTCAGAAACAACATCATTAACCCAAGTTTGGTCTACAAGATGTGTTTTAACTTCATGCTCTTCTATGTAATCAGGACATGAGCGACATCTGCCAGTTGGCTCACCAGTAAAGTTTGGTGTGTCGTATGCGCTGATTGGAATGATGTTGTAAAGCGGACTCGAGCAGATTCTTTCAAACCATGTTTGCTCTGTATCTGTTGGCGGGTTACCAAGGACAAGTAGTTTTGTGTTGCCACCAGTCATGAGAGACTCAAGTGCTCCTCCGATTGTGTCAGATAAACCTCCAGCCTCATCAACTACTACGAGCAAGTTAGGTGCGTGGATACCCTGAACCGCTGTTTCATCATGAGCGCTTGGACTAAATCCGTATCCAACTACGGTGCCATTTATTTTCCATTGAACCGTATCGGCTTCCCCAGGCAAGTTATGTTTAGCGTGAACTCTTCTAATATGCGGCCACATAATGTTTCTAACCTGTCGGTGTGTAGTCGCTGTTGTAATTGCAACCGCTGTACCTGCGGGATGAACTGATAACCACCATGCAACTGCTCGTGCCGCTAGGTGAGATTTCCCAGGCGCATGGCAAGCAGGAACTACCGTTCTTTTATTTACCATCAAAGAATTTAGAATCTCTTTTTGTTTACTCCAAAGAGTTTCCCCTAGCCCTTGTTCAATAAATCCAACTGGGTCGTTTTGCCATCTAGCCCAAGGATTTTCTAACTCTGCATCAAGGATGACTAACAAGGCATGACGCTCTTCAGGTGTGAGCATTGCCAGCAACTCCGCTTGTTTAGTGGAATCACTTTCGAGGAACTTGTCGAGAAGTCTCTCGGTCATAAGTTAAGCGCTTTTCGATTTACGGGACTCTAAGACTTTGGCTATCTTCTCTTGTAATTCTCCCATGGTGACTGTAACTCTAACCTCTGACACGGAATGACTCAAAACTTCTTGCTTATCCACCTTGCCAAAATCTTCAGGGGCTTGACGCTCTAACCACCAAGCGGATGCTTTCCAATCTCCTTGACTCGCCGCACTTGAGATAACTGCAACCTTTTTAGCGATTGCCTCCGCTCTCGCCCGTGTGAGAGACTCTAAAAACTCTAAGTAGATTTTCTCCTCGGGTTTAGGTTTAGCATCAACAATCGTTGCCAACCTATCTCTTTCTACCATGCCACGGCTCATCCAGTTATAGAAAGTGGACTCAGCAATGTTCACCATCGCTACCGCTTTGTTGATTGGCATACCAAGGACAATCAGGTTAATTAACTCTTCTCGCTTTGTATCATCAAGAAGCATCGGCAAGCGCCCACCAGTTTTAGGTCTAGGTTTAGCGCTTTTTTTTACAACTGCGGTTGTCATTAAAATTCAACTCCTATAAACCAAAATCCTAAATCTAAATCAATTCCGTATGAACTGATACTAAAACCAATACCAAATCCCAATCTTCGTCCCCAAGCGAGCCAGTAGCGTCCAATCTTTTTCTCCATGGGTTTATTATACCTTTAACAGTTCATGCAGTAATTGGTAGTGCGGACATTCTCTTTTTGTACAAAAATTCTGCGAGCGCAATGAAAGCAAGAAACTTCGATTACTTGTTTATCATCCTCAACTCGTTTGATTTCTAGCCCTGCAATTTTCATTCTTTTTCCTCCACAGTACAAGCCTCAACGGGGATAAATAATAACTCAGCCACATCTTTCCAGCCATTTATCGTGTTAGCCCATTCATTCAAATCTTCGGTATGAACTCTCATATTGTGTTCGCCGACTCGGATGGTTGTACGACCCACGGGAATATGCCCAGGCTTGGATTTTCCTCCTGCGAGAATCTCAGCCACTTCCTCAGCACTAAAGCCTGTTCCCCGCAAGCCCGTACTGGTGAGAAGTTTGTTCAACTCCTGTGGGTCGTATGTTGCCAAGTCAGAGGTGCGGTTATCGACAATAAGAATTTTAATTTCCTCAACATCATCGACATCAACCCAATGAACGGCAATCTTCTCCCATCCTAACTGAACCGCTCCTTGATAGGTGTGGTTCCCTGAGAGAATATGTTTGGTGCGCTTATTAACCACGATAGGTCGATACTGACCCATGTGAGTAAGGGACTCAATGATTGAACCAATGTCGCCTTCTCTTGGGTTAAGCGGATGTATCTTGATTTCGTTAATTCCAACTGTCTCAATATCTTGCGCTTCAACTTCAGAGCGCTCGCCGTTTGGCTCAGGCTCAACTGGCTTTCGCTCGGGTAATCCCAATCGGGTTTTGATTTCTTTAATGGCTTTCTGTTTTGTCGGAGCCTCTACATAAAGTTGCTCTTTCCAAGCCTTGTAAGCCTCAAGTTCAACTGTAAACTTCCAAGCGCTAACCTTTACTTCAGGGTCGCTAGGTAAAGGCTTAGAACCGCTCACAGGGTCTTTATCCTTACCAGTCATCAACCTATCTAAAGTCTCAACCTCAGATTGAGTGAAGCCAGTTCCTTCAAGTTCAGGAAGTGCGGTCAATAAACTCTTGAGCAATGGCTCGTTGTAAGTGGCTAGGTCAGTTAGCCGATTATCTGCCAAAACAATTTTGCGAGCGCTCTCTTCATCTACCTCAACATAAGTTATTTTGATTTTTTTCCAGCCAAGTTTCTTTGCCGCTTTGAAGGTGTGGTTACCAGCCAAAATGAAATTCGAGCCGTACTGAACAACAATCGGGCGATACTGACCATGGGCTTTGAGCGACTGGGCAATAGCCTCAATGTCACCTCTGCGTGGGTTCGTTGGATAACTCTCGAGTGTGTTAATCGGAACTGAAGCAACTTGTCCAACTTTTATTTTCGCTTTCATTTAATGTAAATCCATGCCTCGAAGTTAAAAAACTTCCAAAACATTGTGCCTACTGTAAACCCTGCGTTCTCTGCCAATATCTGATTTCGTACTGAGGAATTAACTTTCATGATGGGTCTTAAATCCCGCTCTTTGTTTAGTATCTCCTCAGCGGTAAAGGCTTTGCGCTTGAAGTCATAGTGAGCGCCGTTGATTACCTGCTCTAATTCACCCGACTCTTCTCTCACTTTCTCAGCCCATATAAAAGCCCCACCCTCAACTAGAGATTCATGGATGATGCTTAGGATATTTGGTCTGTCTTCGTATGGAATGAACTGAAGGGTAAAGACTGAAAGAATCAAACTGGATTTGCCAAAACCATTGAAGGCTCTTAAATCTTTGCGAACATAAAGGGTTTCATCATGGGACTCAGGCAAAAGGTTATCTGCTATATCAATACCGATTTTCTTACCACGGTGAGGAAGTCTCTCTAATAGTTTTCCAGTAGAACATCCAAGGTCAATGACCTGAGTATCTTCGGTCATGAAGTATGTACTTAAATCACAGATTGCTTCAGTTAGTGTGTGATAGTTCGGAATTGACTGAGCAATATGCTCATCAAAGTTATCGATGGTGTCAAAAGAAAATGGCTCAGTAGAACTCATGAAGCCTTCTACCAATCGCTTCCACAACAGGAATTGTGATTGTCCGTCCGCACCGTTCGTATCTTTCGGAATCTGAAACTCTTCGTCCATCTTCGTAAAACTCCGTCCATCCATCGGGTAATCCTTGAAGTCGTTCACACTCCAAGGGAGTTAATTTTCTAAGAGCAAAACCATCATCGTCGCCTGTTAGAACTCCGTGTCGGTCTTGCGCTGTAATTGTGTACATCGGGTCTCCATCATCTTTGATAAGTCGCCCGTTTGGTTTTTTATTAACTCGAGCAACATCCAAGACTGGTCTCACAAACGGAACATTGTTACCGCCAGTTCCCATGTGAGCGAGAAGTGTTGGAGCCACATTCTCAAAAGTTCTAAAACTATTTTCTCGGCGGATGAACTGCTCAACTACATATTGTCGGGAGTTTCCTCCTTTGTAGTAATGGGCGTCAAGGGTCGGAGAAATGTGGGAGAAAAACCCCTGCCTTCCTTCTCGTTCTTCCTTGTCCGACTGAGCATTGCTTCTACTTGTTGCTCCGATAGGAAATACTTTTGGTCGGGGGTTTCCTCTAAGATGTCCGATAAGGAATACCCTTTCTCGGTGTTGCGGGACTCCGAAATTTTGGCTGTCAAGCAATTCCCATTGACAGTCATACCCCAAGCCATCCAAGACTTCGAGGA
>Ga0214917_10003193_pt1 | contig 19200 bp, 19 predicted proteins | sample LL_1208_BB_MetaG_FD_177983 | JGI IMG/M metagenome (GOLD analysis project Ga0214917, IMG submission 177983) | Freshwater microbial communities from Lake Lanier, Atlanta, Georgia, United States - LL_1208_BB | ecosystem: Environmental > Aquatic > Freshwater > Lake | place: USA: Georgia | collected...
CAGTTTGACCTCGGCGGTCCACAGCATCGTTGGGCAAACATATACACCGGTGACCTTCATCTCAGAAACGAGCGTGGAGACTACACCCTGATAGAAGAGGAGGACTTCCTCACCATCAGGTTCAACAAGACAGGAAAGAGATACAAGTTCGTTCTTGAGCCTGTCCCAGAGTTTGACGAATAAAGTCAGAGTAATCTCAATCGATATCGCCCTCGTTGCAGCAATGCAACGAGGGCGATATTTACTTTTCAGGATGGAAACATGGCGCTCATAGGAACAGTATCCGGAAGCAACGGTACCTCTACTACTGCAATATCAGGAACACTCATCATTGCTGACGAACCAGACTCTAGATTCCCAGCATTGCAGTCGGGTGTCAAACTCTTCGTCTCTGGTAACAAGACTTCACTTGGTGCAGATACGCCTAACGCAATCTTCGGTGGTGACGCTTTCGTATCCGGTGCCTTTGGAACTGATTCCTACTTCCAAATGAAGCCGGTTGGGACTCTCATGATTCCCACCAACACCACAGCTAGCTACATCTACACTTCCGGATCCACTAACGACATCTACTTCACGCAATACCAGCCGGGAACAGGCTACACGAACACAGTCCGACTCCGGTGGATAGAATCAGGACTAGGCACAGGACTTCTGTCGGGCGGAACTCTCTCAACAGCAAACGGCGCGACCACTTTCTCCGTGGTCTCAGGATCTGGCTTAATAGTGACCCAGAATGCTTCTATTGGCAGCGAGCCCTTCCCAGTCGTTTCAAGAGTGGCATGGTCCAATGTAGTGAGCCAGTCACTCACCTATGTCACAACAAACCAGATAACTTACATCACTGTCGACTCAGCAGGTGCGATAAACCAGTCGCCTAACCCACCTTCGATTGCTGAAAAGGAATCGAAAATCTATCTCGGTAGAATCCTACACCAGGCAGGTAGCGTCACAAACGGAACCATTACCGAGCCCTCAATCTCTTATGGGCTTGCAGAGAGCACCTTCAACTTCCAGCGTGCATTTGGTCCTCTAAAGATCTCAGGTCATGTTCTTGCAGTTTCTCAGTCTTCTGGTCTTGGGACACTTGGTCTTACGAAGACTGCGGGTGACTCATACGTGGAAGGCAGGAACTACACCAACAATCCGAATTCTCCGAACCTTGTCCTCGCCGCAGATGATCCTGATCTTGTAGACTGCAAGATCTTCAGAGAATACACCGACGTGAACGGTGATCCTGTCATTCTCACAAATGCCGGCACAGGTTACACCGTGATTGACCCTGGTCAGTACAACAATGGGGGCACGCTTGCTGCTGTAAGCAATAGTGAGTGGACAAACCAGAGAGTGTATTGGTATCCGCGATCTGTCAACCGCGCTCTCTATGTCTACTATGGTACAAGAAAGTTCAACACTTTCGATGAAGCCATCGGCGGGTTGAGCACTGAGAACTTCACCGAAGGTGCAAACACTGTAGGATCGGCTGTATTTGTCGGTGCAGTAACAGTCAAAGGAAACGAAACAGATCTCTCATCTGTCAATTCGCAGATCACACAAGCAGGACTGTTCAGGGGGACGGCGATAGGCGGTGGTGGAGGAGGGGGAACAACTAGTCCCGGTGGTTCTAACACGAATATACAGTTCAACGATTCTTCTGCCTTCAACGGAACAAACGACTTTCGGTTCCTGAAGAACACAGGGCAGGCTCTAGTCGCCAACTTGGTGGTGAGCGGAAATGACCCCGGTTCTCTTGTAAGTTCTGGCACTTTACAGGTCAAGAACAACTCTGGTGTGGTTGTCGGAAGCATCTCAACAGGTGGAGTCATCAGCGGTTCAAGTGATCTCCAGATCGGTGGCAATATCACAGGCTCCAACCTGTATCTTGCAGGTGATATTGCTGTCATAGGTGGTGACCTCACTTCGACTGCTGCAGTCTTCAATCTAGCAACTAATCTTGCCACACAGTTAAACGTCGGTGGAACAACTCCGACTATCAGCATCGGCACCTCAACAGGTGCATCAACAACCGGTATTGCTACTGGCACGAATACGATTGCTGCAGCAGTTAAAAATGTCAACATCGGCACAGGTACAGGGCCTTCTGCAATTGTCAATGTCAACATTGGATCAGCAGGATCACTAGGAAGGACAACACTCAACAATGACGTTGCGCTCACCACTGGGAATATAATCGGCGCACCTGGTGGCGGTGCCAACGTGATGACTCTCATCTCAAGTGGCAACATCATTGCAAAACTTGACACGAACAATGATGGTCCCAACCACAAGTTTGCTGTCGTTGACTGGAATGATGTAGACCAGTTCAGGGTCCTCGAGACAGGGAACGCTGAGATCAGAGGTGATCTCATAGTGACAGGAAGCTCTATTGTCACTCTCACCTCTGGGACATTCAATCTGCTGAACACAACACTGACCGGTACACTAAACGTTGGTGGTGCAGTCAGGAATATGTTCTTCGGGTCCTCAGTCTCTACAGGAAGTTTCTTGGGAGACATCGGAGTCTCGGGTAGGTCTACTCTGGGTGGCATCATAGAGAGGATGTCAAACATCAACGGAGGCACCGGGACCATCAATTTTGACCTTATACAGCAGTCAATCTTCTACGTCAACGGTCCTACGGGAAACATTACCGCAAACTTTACGAATGTTCCCATCACGACCAACAGAGTCATCACACCTACGGTCATTCTTTCACAGAGCGTAGGAGCATCCCTGCCCATTGTCACGGCAGTGAATATCGATGGTGCATCTCAGACTATCAACTGGTCAGGTGGTGTTACTCCTACTGGGAACTCTGGGAAACAAGACGTCTTTGGGTTCAGTCTCATCAGGTCTGGTTCAGCTTGGAAGGTTCTTGGCCAGATGAGCACGTACGGGTGATATGAAATGTTCTCAAGAATCTCTTCATTTGCAGGCTCCCTATCGCCTCGGAACGTCTCTACGTGGACATTTCGATACTACAGTTTCACAGTAACGAAGATAAGAGACAATACTGCAGATCTTCCGAACTTTCCTGTAGGAATCATGCAGTTTGCAGAGCTGGAATTTCTTTACAGTGGGACCAGGGTGAACTATTCTGGAGCAACTGCAACTAACCCTGGCGGCTCTAATCCTGTAGGAGAAGAACCTGACAAAGGGATAGACAATAACACCTCGACCAAGTTTCTGGATTACAGTGGCAATGGTGGCCCGTACGGGAACATCATCTCCTGGAAGCTTAATGTTGACTTCGGTTCACGCAGAGCTGTCAATGCATTCAGATATTGCACAGCAAATGATGTCGAAGGAAGAGACCCTGTCAGATGGACGATGGAGGGAAGCAATGACAACATTAACTGGACATTGCTCCAGTCACAGACTGTCGATGCAACCATAACAACAAGTCGTCTAACTTACACGCAGGCGTTCTTTTTTGAACCATAGTAGTTCTGCACACCATAGACTTATACAAACGGTACGAATCCTCTTAAAAATTTCAAGTTCTTAAGAGGTACTAGTGCAGAGTCTGGTAATTGTAGCTGACTTCTTCTCAGAAGATCTTGTAGGTGGAGCTGAGTTAACGACTCAGTCACTGATAGAATCTTCTCCATTTAATTTAATCAAGATCAGGTCTCGTGAACTGAACATGGGACTGCTGCAGAAGTACCACACGCTGCACTGGATCTTTGGTAATTGGGCAGGCGTTGACCTTAATCTCATCCCCACTATCATTGCTAACTGCTCGTACTCGATACTGGAGTACGATTACAAGTTCTGCAAGTATCGATCACCTGAAAAGCACGAACTGGCTGAGGGAAGAGCTTGCGACTGTGAATCCTCCCAGAGAGGAAAACTGGTAGGTGCATTCTACTACGGAGCAAGCTCACTCTGGTGGATGTCAGAGAAGCAACAGTCCAGGTATCTTAGTCGCTACCCTATTCTAAGCGACAGGAACCAGCTGGTGCTATCTTCTGTCTTTGACGAAAATTTTTGGAAGACTGTCAAGTCACTCAGGTCCTTGAACGAAGGAAAGGAGAGAAAGGGGTGGCTGGTTCTCGGTTCGAACTCTTGGATCAAGGGAACCGAAGACGCTGTCAAGTGGTGTGAAGACAATGGTAAGCAGTACGAGATTCTGCAAGGACTGAGTCCAGAAAATGTTTTGGAGAAAATGTCTCTTGCAGAAGGGTTTGTCTACCTGCCGCGAGGAGGTGACACTTGCCCAAGAGTTGTCATCGAGGCCAAGCTACTGGGCTGTAAGCTTCATCTCAATGAGAATGTAGAGCACAAGGACGAGATCTGGTTCAATACTGACGAAATGTTGGAGACAGAGTCCTACCTGTACGCTGCAAGAGAGACTTTTTGGAGTGGAGTAAAGAAGGCGATGGAGTGGAGGCCCACCATCAGTGGTTACACAACGACCAAGGACTGCATATCACAAGGCTATCCGTGGGAAAGAACCATAGAGTCCATGCTCGGTTTCTGTGACGAGGTCGTTGTCGTAGATGGCGGATCAACTGATGGTACTTGGGAAAGACTCACGCAACTAGCAGCAGAGAGTGACAAGTTGATTGTGAGACAGGTAAAGAGAGACTGGGACACAAAGAGATTTGCAGTGTTCGACGGTGCACAGAAAGCAGAGGCAAGAAAGCTTTGCACCAAAGAGTTCTGTTGGCAGATGGACGCTGACGAGGTCCTACCACAGAGTGACTGGCAGAAGGTCTATGATCTTTGTCGTAGGCTAACACCGGAGATCGATCTAGTTTCTCTTCCCGTAGTTGAGTACTGGGGTTCAAAGGACAAGGTGAGAATCGATGTCACTCCTTGGAAGTGGAGACTTTCGCGTAACAAGAGTTATATCACACACGGTATTCCGCAATTTCTTAGAGTGTATGATGATAGCGGTGAACTTTACGCCAAGCAGGGAACTGACGGATGCGATTATGTCCATGCTAAGACGGGAGATCTCATTCCCCATGCCTCTTTCTACACTGAGCAGGCTCATTATGCAAGAGTTCATGCTGTAGGCGGAGACAAGGATGCTCTAAGAGACTACGAAAAGTGGTTCTCAGCCAACGTTTCTGGCCTTCCTTCGGTTCGTCACTACTCATGGATAGATATCGAGAGAAAGATCAAGACTTATCGAGGGTACTGGCAGCGACACTGGGAGAGTCTCTACAACATCCGGCAGGAAGACACGGCAGAGAACAATATGTTCTTTGACAAGCCGTGGAGTGATGTCACAGATGAAGAGATAACAGCTCTAGCAAAGAGACTTGCAACTGAGACTGGTGGGCATGTCTTCCACTCCAAGGTCGATTGGAGCAAGCCTACTCCACACCTGAGCATCCCAGAATGAAACTCGTAACCCAGGACTACGGGTGTGGAACTTCATCTTCGATATTGGACTACGGTGTCAGTGACGTAGTCGTAGTCTCAGAGAATAGCTTCGAACACGTCTTCGAGGTAGAGGATGATCTTCTCTTTATCGGGCACGACTTTCTCTTCTTCCTGTGGGACAGCGAGGAGAAACTGAAGAGGTGGCACTCCCGAAAGGGAAAGTGGGAGCACTGGGTCTGGTGTTTCGAGAGGATCGACGCAATAGTACCAGCCTGGCAGCAGAAGAGCCACTACTCTCTCGGTCTCGCTGGTACTTTCTGCAATCGGGTACTCGCCTGTGACGAGGATGACTGTGACAAGTACAGGCTCGACTGGCTTCCGCAATGGGCCTCGAGAAAGTTCTACGACAAGAGAAACATTCTCCCTGCTACGACCGACGTTCTCTTCAGCGGTCAGGCAGGTAAGCCTGAGTACGCCATTCGCACACAGCTTCTGGATGAAATATCGAAAGACAATGAAGTACGCATAGATCTGAGGATCTCCAACATATCTAGGGAGCTTGGCTGGGACTCGTATGTTGACAACCTTCTCGATCACACTAGAGTTCTCAACCCTGTAGGAATTCTCAAGGGTCTCAATACTAGGGCATACGAAACTGTCTATTCTGGAAGACTCCTCTTTCAACAGACTGTTGGCAGTTATAAGAGACACGAGAAGTTGCTGGAGAATGTTCCTAACGTGAGATTCTTCGAGAACTTTTCACAGCTCAAGGATATGATAGTCAGTAGTAGAGACTTTTCTGTGAAAGAAGGCGTGTTCGAAGAACACAGTCTCTTTGCTAGAATGAGATCCATAGGAGTAGAGATAAAATGATGAGTAACCAGGGAGTAATGGTCCCTGTCACACCCTGGTCGGAGTATTCATCTCGTATCCCACTTGTTGCTGTAATAGGGCTCATGGGAGAGTGGATGACAATTTACGCCTGTCTACAGCAGGCTATAAAGAATTTTGAGTACGTCATAGTTTGCGGCGACGGAGTTACTCCCAAGGCAAAAGAGATGTTCGAAAAGTTCATGTCCGATTACTCTAGTCAAGTTCAAGGCAGGGTGCAATTCATTGAAATGGATGCAATCGACCCATGGCCATGGGTCGCAATGGCCAGACCCGGAGTTACTTACTCGAAAATTTCAGACATTCCCATGAAGTCATGGTCAAAGGCAGGCTTCAAGAGATTCAACTACGCTAGGGCAGTCATGCCTAACTCTATACTCTGTTCTCTTCACTCAGATGTGATTGTCTTTGATGACACTGGCAAGAGAGTGAGAGAGAGAATGATGGGTATCAAGGATCCATTCTTCGACTCAGAGTGGTACTCGATGGTGACAATGAATGACAGGACGAAGATAAACAGCATTCTCTCTGAAGATTCTGGTCCTGGTAATCACAAGGGCCATCCTGCGCTTAGACAGAGAACGACATACGACTACCCTGGAGACTGGGGGTTGATGTCTATCTACGCCTCGTCGATGTTGTCAGTTGGACCAGACCCAGGTGGCCATGAGGCTGAGTGTCTCTATCCATGGAGTAGAGTCACACAGTGTGAAAAGAAGGGATGTGACACATCAGTCCCACATGCCGTTCATCTAGAGTGGCTAAGAGACTCTTGCAGAGACAGGGACTTTACGCCAACTGCATGGAAAATCATCCAGAGAAACTGGGTAGAAGAAAATGACAGTGAACTAGGGGATAGACTTTCAGTCATTGACAATGTCTATTTCCCAGTAGATTTTGCCCTTGACAGTAACAACGTTCTGAGGATATCAACTTGAAGAAGGTAATAGCTTTCTCCCTATGGGGAGAAAATCCCAAGTACTGTGTTGGTGCAGTCAAGAATGCAGAGATTGCCAAAGTTTTCTATCCTGGGTGGGAGACTTGGTTCTACTGCGGAAAGAGTGTCCCAGAAAAGACAGTCAATGATCTCGAAAGTCTTGGTGCGAAGATCATTCGTAAGGAAGAGCAAGGTGACTGGACAGGAATGTTTTGGAGATTTGAGCCAATATCTCACCCTGAAGTCGAGGTCATGATAAGCAGGGACACCGATTCGCGCCTTTCTACCAGAGAGTCTTACGCTGTCAATGAATGGCTCAAGAGTGGCAAGCTTTTCCACACAATGAGAGATCATCCAGCACACTCTACAGAGATACTCGGCGGTATGTGGGGTGCAAGGAAACCGATACTCGGTGACATGATGCATCTCATAGCAGCATATACCAAGGGAAATTTTTGGCAGGTTGACCAGAACTTTTTGAGAGAAGTTATCTGGCCAAGAGTCGCCTACACGACATTTACACATGACGAATTTTTTGCAAAGTCACCTTTCCCAGAGTCTCGTGTAGGTGCCGAGTTTGTCGGCCAAGTGTACGACGAGAATGATGTTCCCAACAGTGAGTACGCAAGTTCTCTCATGAAGGCAATAAGTCGATGAGAATTGTCCACCAGAGTAATCGCAGCAACGTTGTAGCGTATCACACACACCAAGGTTTTGGTGATCTCATTTCCTGCTCTCCAATTGTCAATAGTCTGTCAAGGAACAACCCAGACAAAAAGTTTCTTCTCGTGACAAGAGCAGAGTCTTACGCTAGAAACCTGAGAAGGTTCTGCGTCCCTGAAGTTGAAGTAGTTGTCATTAACGAGTACCCATCTCACAAGGATGCCATTCCTCAACACGAGGTCATGTTGGTCAATGCATGGGCTGAGCATTACGGCTTCTCAATTGTCAGATCTGGGTTCGACAGATACCATTATGATCCTTCTCTTCCCTGGGACTTTGCATTCTATGAGAATGCAGGTGTTCCTTACGATGACAAGACCAATCACTTTGTGATACTTAGAGACAAACAAAGAGAAAAGGAAGTGATCGATAAGTCTGGTGCACCTGCAGAAGGTGGATATGCATTTGTCCACGATGACCCAAGCAGAGGCTTGAGATTTTCTGCAAGAACTTCTCTACCTGCTGTGAGAAATGTGGAAGATGCAGATATCGCTGATATGGCTGGAGTTCTTGAGAGTGCAACTGAACTTCATCTGATGGGTTCTTCTCTACTTTGCCTTGCTGATCTTATGCAACTGCCAAGAGACAAGCAGAGTCTCTACTATTACACTTTTAGAGGCGAACTCAACGTAAGAGGGTCTGAGAGATGGATAAAAGTGTTGTCAGGATAAGAGGCCCTGCAAAACAGGACATTGAGAAGTTTCTTGCATCAGCTGGTTCTTCGCTCAAGACATTTCGATACTTTGAGAAGAGAAATCTTGAATGCATGGAAAGTCACGTAGTGACTTTCCTGTATGTCGATGGTGAAGACTGTCTGGGATATGGTCATCTCGACAGAGAAGGAAGGGATGTATGGCTTGGAGTTTGCGTTTCTGAGAATCACTTGGGGAAGGGTCTGGGCAAGCAAATAATGTCAGACCTGGTCAACGAAGGAGTGAGACTCAATATCGACAGCATTCGTCTTACTGTGGACTGTGACAATCTCGTAGCAGTAAAACTGTATGAGAACCTCAACTTCGCCAGAGAAAAGATCACTGGCAACACGCTTTACATGAGGCTCAATCTGCAAAACAGCGAGAATGGTTACTACACAGATGATCAGATATCAAGCGTTCTCGGCATCAAACAGTTCGGCAAGAACGTTCTCATCTCCAAGAAGGTCTCTATCTATGGCGGAGAGTTGATCAGAATAGGCTCAAATGTCAGGATAGACGATTATTGCGTGATATCGGCTGGAGGTGAGTTGATCCTCGAGGGATACAACCACATTGCTCCTTTCTGCTACATCAACAGCAAAGGTGGTGTCACGCTGAAGATGTTCGCCGGAGTATCATCCAGGTGCTCAATATACAGCGCTTCAGATGATTACACCGGAGAGTATCTTACCGGACCTACCATACCGAAAAAGTACCTCAATGTCATCGAAAGCCAAGTCACTATAGGAAGACACGTTGTGATAGGAACTGGCTCTTCAGTTCTTCCTGGTGTCAAGATTGGAGACTTTAGCTCGATTGGAGCTCACTCACTCGTGAACAAGAGCATACCTGAAGGTAAGATTGCGTTAGGGATTCCTGCAAGAGTACAAAGAGACAGAAGTCTCAAGGTGCTAGAGATGGAAAAAGAACTTCTGGAGAAAGAAAATGGCTGACACTTTTGGTGGACTGGTAGATAAGCTCATCACCGTAGACATGAAGATGTGGAACAATCAGGAGCTTCTGTATGAGATTCGAAGGATGACTTTCGAAGAGTACAAGCAGAAGTACTTTGACACTGAAGAGGGTGCAATGAATCTCTGGGACTGTCTAAAGAAGGCTTGCGATCTCAACGTCCAGAGAAATCAGCTCATTGACGAGATAGACGTGAAGATCGTAGAGATGATCAACGCTTCTGCTTCAGGAGAAGAGCTTGATGGCGGTAAGTACATACAGAGAAAGCACAAGACCTACTAACTCCAATGAGTTCTCATAAGCTACACGTGATTGGAATAGGTGACATGATCATCTTTGCTTCAGAGCTCCTGGAGAAAGATGAAGAACTCACTATTACACTAGAAAGAAGCAACATCGAGAATCACAAATCTGAGGCTGGTTCTTACTGGGAGTTTTCTAAGAAGTTCATCAGTCGTCTATTGCCGGAAAAGAGAATTGAGTTTACGAACTCACAAGACCTTCCTCGACACCCAGTAGACAACTCAAGGTTCTTGAAAATTTCTAGAGAAGAACGTTACTGTGAACACTTTAAGAGAGTGTTCATAATTGATAGCCCACCTCTTGACAGTCCCTATGTTGTTCTTAGCACCAAGGCGAGATATTACTTGAGGTCTTCCTTCGATTCTGAGAAACAGTCTCTATTCGACGCGATAAACTCTTGGGGGATGAAGGTGATTCTGCTTGGTGAAAAAGAGGTCGAATACAACTTGGAGTACAAGTCATGGGGAAATTCGCAGATATACTCAATCTACGGTGACGCTATGAAAGGTATTCGTGATGACCTTCTTGTCGACATGACTGTACCTAAGTTGGGTACAACTACGCCTGACATTGACAAACTTTTTAGCGACATGTCTATTGCATACCAGGCAAAGGCTTGCATCAACATAGGTGTAGGGGGCTTCTACTGCATGTCAATTTTCAGTGGCAAGCTTAGGGCAGCTTGCAAGGAGTACGCCAATGGTGTCAATACGTTTGAGACGATTGGCGAGCTTGTCAAAGAACTAAATTCTCTCGTTGGAGAAAAGGTGTAGCTTTGTTCTACGGGCAAAATTTACAGGACAAGTTTCTCTTCGAGAAGTACTTCACGCAAAAGAGAGAGGGACTAGTCATAGAAGCCGGTGCATTCGATGGAGTCTCAGAGTCTTCTTCAAAGTTCTTCGAAGACACGATGGGGTGGAGCTGTATCAATGTCGAGGCTTATCCCTGGGCGTACAACAGACTTTGTGTAAATCGTCCAAACTGTGAAAATCTTGGTGTAGGGCTAAGCAACACTCGAAAAGAGTTCGAGTTTATGCAGTACAACCACCCAAGCCGAGGCCCTAACTTTGGGAACGGTTCTTTTTCTCACGTTTCTTGGCATGAAGAGGAACTAAAGCAGTCTGGCTGCAACTTGGAAAAATTTCTTGTAAAGTGTGAAAGATACGATAGCCTAATAGACAAGGTAGTAGAGGAGAAGTATTTTTCTCGTGAAGTAGACCTTTTCGTTCTTGACGTGGAAGGCTACGAAATACAGGTCATCGAGGGAATGTCTAACAGCAAGTTTCTACCCAAGGTAATGTGCGTAGAGTTTCCTATGGTGGGTCTATCTGCTCTGGATAATGCACTGAGCAATTTGGGTTTTCGTTTTGACACAATCTACGCTAACAACGCAATGTATGTGAGAGTCGCATGATAAAGATCTACGAGCCCTATAGAATAGCAGATTCTTCTGCACTGGCAAGAGAATCTATCGAGCAAGGCAGGCTGACATGCTACAATAAAGAGTTCTCCGAAGTAGTAGAGAGACTCACAGTGCTTCATGGAGTTCCAACTATACCCGTTTTCAATGGTACTTGCGCAACTCATTTGGCTCTCAAGGCACTGAAGTTGAAAGTCCCAGGCCTAAAGAATGTGATAGTCCCCAACAATGTCTACGTTGCAGCATGGAACTCGATGCTGATGGATGGAGATCTAAACCTCGTCCCAATTGATGCTGACGAAAAGACTTGGTGTGTAGATATCTCTAAGCTCAGGGAAGCAATATCTGACTCTGATCCTGCCGATACCGGCGTGCTGATAGTTCATAATGTGGGTGGCATCGTGAATGTCCCTCTGCTGATGAGAGACTTTCCTGATCATTTCTTCATCGAAGACAACTGTGAAGGTTTCCTGGGTGAGTACGAAGGAAGAAAGTCGGGCACAGCATCACTAGCGTCCAGCATATCGTTCTACGCTAACAAGACAATAACTTGTGGAGAAGGAGGCGCTCTCATTGTCCAGCCTGACCTTCACGAAATCCTCTACAGGACGCAGAGCCAGGGACAGACAAGCACAAGGTATGTTCACGACATACTGGCTTACAACTATCGCATGACTAACACACAGGCTTCGATACTTCTTGGGCAGCTTGATCTTCTTGGTGAGATTGTAGAGAAGAAACGAGCCATATTTGAGAAATATCGCGCTTCTCTTTCAGACAAGTTTGAGTTTCAGATCCCTGAGAGTGGGACAAAGCATTCGGGATGGATGTTTGCAGTTAGAGTCAAGGGTTTCGACTATCACACTTCCTCCGGTAAGTTCGGAGAAGACTTCGAGACGAGACCTATGTTCTATCCCATGTCGTCTCATCTTCATCTGAGAAGGTTTGCAAGAGATGAAGAAGTAGCAAGCAGGTTGTCCAGAGAGTGTTTCATGCTGCCATCTCACCCTGGTCTTGAAGAGTGTGATATCGAAAGGATCGTAAGGAAGCTGAACGAGGTGATAGGATGAAGTATCTTGTCACGGGGGGAAGGGGGCTTCTGGGAGGAGAAATTGCATCACTTCACAAAGGATGCCTTACGACATCTACAAGTGAATGTGATCTTGCTGAATCTGCCTCAGTGATATCTTCATTAGATCCTGGTCAGGTTGATGCCGTCATACACTGCGCAGCCAGGGTTGGAGGGATTAAGTCCAACACTGAGAGAGTTGCAGAGTTCTTTGATGACAATGTCAGAATGAACATGAACGTTCTAGAAGCTTGCAAAGAGAGAAATTTCAAACTAGTTTCTGTGCTTTCGACTTGCATCTACCCAGATGCACCCTATGCAAAGTACCCTCTCACTGAGGATCAGCTTCACATGGGACCTCCACACATCTCCAACTTCGGTTATGCTTACGCGAAAAGGATGCTTGAAATTCAGTCTCGTGCATATCGCCAACAGTACGGTTGCAACTTCATCTCTGTCATTCCAAACAATCTGTACGGTCTAAATGACAACTACGACCTCGATGGTGGCCATGTAATACCTGCACTCATCAGAAAGTTTCACGAAGCAATCCTTCATGACAAAAGAGAAGTTACTGTCTGGGGTACAGGTCAGCCGATTCGTGAGTTCACCTTTGCAAGAGATGCAGCAAGAATCATTCTGTGGCTTGCTGAGAACTATGACGACCAAGAACCTGTCAACATTGGCAATCCTGAGCAGATCTCGATAGAGAAACTTGCCAAGGTGGTTGGAGAGGAGTTAGGCTTCGAGGGAAATATCAGGTTTGATGCTTCAAAGCCTGATGGACAATATGAGAAGCCCTCTTCTAACGAGAGGCTATTGTCACTTGGGTGGAAGGGAGAATATACACCTCTGAGAACAGGTGTCAGGGAGACTATAAAATTCTTCCAGACAAGATACCCTTATCTCAGAGGTATTGATTGAAGCTAGATCTCATAGTAGCCAGATACAAGGAGGACGTTGCTTGGACAAAGGAAGCCTCCGACATGGGCTACAACGTAATTGTCTACAACAAGTTCGAGGGTGAGAATCTGCTGCCAAATGTAGGTAGAGAGTCTCACACTTACTTGCATCACATTATAGAGAACTGGGACAACTTAGCAGACATCACGGTCTTTGTCCAAGGGAATCCATTCGAGCACTCTACAGACTTCTTTGTTCAGTTGCAACTAGTCAAGGAGGAGCCTGCACACTTTCGCCCGATTATGTCAATCAACGGTGACAGAATGGCAATCATACAGTGTGATTGGAATGCTCAACCTCACGGAGTGGTAGACGGCAAGCCCATCCCATTGGGATTGCACTATGAGTGGCTGACGCAAATGTCATCTCCTCGCACATTTGCGTGCACACCAGGTGCGCAGTTTGCTGTTTCTCACGAAAGCATAAGAAGATGGACAAAGAAATTCTACGAGAGAGCTATACTCTCTGTCTCTTATGACATCAATCCCATCGAAGGGCACAGTTTTGAGAGAAGTTGGCCTGTCATATTTGGAGCACGTCAAAATCTTCCTGTCTCCATTAGCTATCGAGGTTCTGAGTCTTCTTTCTCCTCTATGGGAATGACACCGCCTGAATATCTTAGAGAAAAGTTCTCTAAGGGTGAGTTCATGGGAGAACTTCATGAATCTTACAGGAGTATCTAGTGAACAGTTATTCAGGCGAAAGATCACACGTAGAAGACATCACATTTGGCGGAATCTGGGAGGATTCTTGGAAAGACCACTTTAAGTCTGAGCTTTTACTCTTTGAAGCCAAGGGAGGATCTGCAAAGGTTCTCTACAATGGAGGTGGCTGGCAATCCAGGCACCAAATCATGATCAACGCTGTCAAAGAGTCCGTGAGAATGAGACCTGTTAAGAGCACAAAGAGGTTCTATCTCTTTACTGGTGACAAGTTTCCCGCTACAAGACTTGGTACTGAGTGGAGACTTCTAACTACAGTCGGTTCAAGAAACGACACAGACATAGTCATACCTGATGCATACAGTTTCTCCTGGCCTGAAATAGGAGTCTCTAATTTTGAGATCTACAACAGAGAAATGATACAGAGGAGCGATGAATACACGAACTCGGAAAGTGTCGTACGGAAAGCATACTGGAAAGGCATGCTTTCGCAGAACACTATCAGATCTCAGTTTTGTGATTATGTGAAAGGATTAGAGAAGTTTGACGTTACCGATAGCTCTGTCGGAACGTTCAGGGAAATGAAGGAATCAGGAGAGTTCGCAGTTCTTGTTGACCTTCCCGGACAGGGATATAGCGCAAGACTAAAACATTTGCTCTTGTCAAAGAGACCAGTCGTAGTATATCCCAGAGAACAGTGGGATTGGGTTACTCTCAGACTAGAGCCGAATGTTCACTTTCCTCTCTCGCTTAGTAGCATTGATCATTTTGTGCACATGTGCAACATTTTCATAGAGAACCAGAGCGCGTCATCATACTATGCAAACACTTCTATAAACGCTACGGCAAATCTCATGCGTCAAGAGACTCTCTATGGCGCAATCTCTGATGCAATCGAAAGATGTGACTAGGGATAAACTTGTACGACTATCTCATTGTTGGCTCCGGAATGTTTGGCGCAGTTTTTGCGCAACAGGCTCTTAGAGCATGCAAGTCTGTCATAGTCATTGACAGAAGAACACATATCGGCGGAAATTGCTACACTGAAAAGAGAGAAGGAATAGACGTCCACGTGTACGGACCTCACATATTCCACACTTCCAGCAAAGAGGTTTGGGAATACGTGAATAACTTCACGAAGTTCGATAGTTTCATGCTGAGACCAAAGGTGAGATATCGAGACAGGATGTTCTCTTTCCCTATCAATCTCATGACACTGCATCAGCTCTGGGGTGTCAATAGCCCCCAAGAGGCAAGAGAAAAGCTTGACAGTGTTAGGGTTCCTTGCGAGAATCCGAGAAATCTTGAAGAGTGGATTCTTTCCCAGGTTGGACACGAAGTGTACGAGACCTTTATCCACGGATACACAACAAAGCAGTGGATGAGAGAACCGAAAGACCTTCCTGCCTCTATCATCAAGCGTCTTCCTATCAGGCTTACTTTCGATGACAACTACTTCGACGATTACTATCAGGGGATACCAAGCAGTGGTTACACTGAGATGTTCGAGAACATGCTGTACGGATGCGAAGTTGCATTGGGAGAAGACTTCTTCTCCAATAGAGAAAAGTGGGAGAGGATGGCGAAGAACGTAGTATTCACAGGAAGAATTGACGAGTACTTTGGATTCTTGCACGGTGAGCTTGAGTACAGAACACTGAATTTTGAGCACCATACGCAACAAGGTGACTACCAGGGAAACGCTGTGGTCAACTACAGTGAAACTAGTGTGCCTTGGACACGAATCACCGAACACAAGCACTTTCTTCCGCACAAGTTGCACAAGCACAGCAATACAGTTTGGACAAGAGAGTATCCAGCAGTGTGGCAAAAGGACTCAGTTCCCTACTATCCAATTGGCGATGTCTCTAACACTTCTCGTTACGTCGAGTACAAGAAGCTATCTGAGAGAATGGAAAATGTCATCATGGGTGGTAGATTGGCTGAATATCGATACTACGACATGCACCAGGTCATAGGCTCAGCTTTGCAGAAGTCAAAGGCTGTTTTGTCTTCGTGATACAGTGCTCATCTGCGATGTACCATTGAACATGCAAAAAGATCAATTTGTGTTCAAGAAAGAGGAAGTCATACCCTGCGTTATGACTGGTCTGAAGTACTACCCTAGAGCCAAGGCTTGCAGAGAGACTTGGCTGAAAGACTACGAGAAGTTCTACATTTTCAGTGACACTCCTGACGATGCTGTGCCTATTACTTCAATACCTGGTGCAGGTGAAGACTGGCACAGTCACAGAGCAAAGAGATTCTTCGGTCTGAAGAAGGCGTTCGAGGAGAACCCAGACACCAGGTGGTTCTTTTGTCTGTCATGCGACAACTACGTGTTCTCTCAGAATTTTAGGCCCCTACTAGACAAGATGATTGCTGAGCTTCCGAACTATCCTGCCTATCTCGGAGGAGACTTATTGAGATACGAGAGGCTAGCGAATGTTGAGTACGTTTCTGGTGGAGCTGGCTATCTCATAAATCGTGAGGCTGCACAGATACTTCTCAGAAACGTTGGACTGTGCATGACGCTGACCGAGTCAGAAGATGTCACTGTTGGTGTCATGATGAAGATAGCTGGAGCATCGTCTTTCTGCATTGAGGGATTCTATGGTTGCAATCCAATGGACAAGAACAATCACTGCAAGATTCACAGTCTAGAGAATGTCTCCAAAAATCCCATTACGTTTCACTATGTGACCGAGCAGGACATTCGCAACATACACGATGGAAGGATTGAAATGAGATGAAGAAGGCACTTATCACCGGTGTGACAGGGCAAGACGGTAGCTACCTCGCGGAGCTACTTTTGAGCAAGGGATACAACGTTGTTGGCATGAAGCGTAGAACTTCACTTCTTGCTACCGACAGGATTGACCATCTTCTAAGTGACCCTAATTTTCACCTTGTCTATGGCTCTATGAACGATGCTGGAGCTTTCTATCGTCTTTTCAAGGACAATCAATTTGACGAGGTCTATAACCTCGCTGCACAGTCACACGTTCGAGTATCTTTCGATGTTCCTGAAGAGACAGTTGATGCAGTCGCAATGGGGCCCCTTCGTCTTCTAGAATGCATTCGCACCATGCAGCCTCACTGCCGATTCTACCAGGCCTCATCCTCAGAAATGTACGGAGACAACCCTGAACATCCACAGAGTGAGACTACTCGTCTAATGCCTGCTTCACCGTATGCATGTGCCAAGGTCTTTGCTCATGGTCTCACTCGCAACTATCGTGAAGGATACGGCATTCACGCCTCATCCGGAATCCTCTTCAACCACGAGAGCCCCCGTCGTGGCGAGACTTTCGTCACTCGCAAGATCACGCTTGCTGCAGCACGAATCAAGCTCGGCCTGCAGGACAAGATCGCCCTCGGCAACCTCGACGCTCTTCGTGACTGGGGATACGCAAAGGACTATGTCGAGGCAATGTGGCTCATGCTACAGCAGGACAGACCTGACGACTATGTCGTTGCAACCGGCGAGACTCACACGGTTAGAGAGTTCCTAAACGAGGTATTCGAGATCGCTGGGCTAGATGTCGACAGGCATCTCATCATTGATGACAGACTGAAGCGCCCACACGAAGTTCCTTGGCTAGAGGGTGATTGTAGCAAGGCCAAAGAGAAACTTGGATGGACCCCAAAGACAACCTTCAAGGGACTTGCAAGGCTGATGTATGAGGCAGACCTCGAACAAGTCACCAAGTTGAACACTCGCTAGATTCTCAAATAATACTCCGGTAAGGAGTAGAAATGAGCATCGGTGTTATTGGTCAGGGATTCGTTGGTGGCAGTCTAACTACAGTCTTTACCGAGAGAGGTGAGACTGTTTACGTTTACGACAAGGCTGGCAAGGTTTCACCCGGTGGCATTAACGAGTTTGTCAGAAAGGGAACCAACAAGACGGTCCTACCCACTTCAATTCACGAGTTCGTGAATGCCTGTGAGGGGACATCTGGTTTCTCTGGTGTCTATTTTGTCTGTGTTCCTACTCCAATGTACGAGGACGGTTCACCTGACATCTCGATCGTTGAAGATGTTCTTGAGCTAATTTCTTCTGCACCGTACGTCTCAGACTCTCCTGAGAGAATTGCTGTTATCAAGTCCACTGTCCCTCCCGGTTCCACTGAGAAGTGGAACCAGAAGTTCAATGAGCATGGTCTGCATGTAGTTTTCAATCCTGAGTTTCTCACTGAGGCTAATGCAGTCAACGACATGAGAGACCAGAACCGAATCGTCCTCGGTGGTCCACGACCTCACATCAACACTGTGAGAAATGTCTTCCAGCGTGCATTTCCCAAGGTTCCAATCATCAAGACCAGCTCTACCACTGCTGAGATGGTCAAGTACGTCACTAACTGCATGCTTTCCGTAAAGGTCTCGTTCGCAAATGAGATTGCGCAGATCTGCGAGGCACTTGACGCTGATGGTCTCAACATCGATTACGACAAGGTCGTAGAGTACGCCAAGTTCGACCGGCGCCTCGGAGACACACACTGGTCAGTCCCGGGTCCTGTCCCTACTCACGATGGTCGGTATGTGAGGGGATTCGGAGGTCACTGTTTCCCGAAGGACATCAATGCACTGATGAGCGTCGCTAAGGGTTACGGCATCAAGCCGACTGTCATGAATGCAGCATGGGAAAAGAATCTAGAGATACGCCACCCACAGGACAGAGACTGGGAGAAGCAGATTGGTCGAGCAGTCTCCAAGAAGAAGGAGTAAAAGTTGTCAGACTTTCCTACAGGCAAGCCTCACGTATCCTACTCTGAGGTCAGCACATGGCACACGTGTGGATACAAGCACAAGCTTAGCTATGTCGACAAAGTCGTCCTCGAGCAGGACTGGATACACGCAGACTTCGGAAAGCATGTTCATACCGGTGTTGAGAACTACCTCAAGACACGAACTATGGACATTCCAGCAGTTGTCAAGCTCATTGAGGATGACTGGGCTGCAAAGGGCCGTCCGGATGTAGAAAAATGGACAAAGTGGGCTGTCAACATCCTCACCGACTTCCCAGGCTGGCTGGACAGTGAGCATCCCGGATGGGAACTACTCGGTGCTGAGCTTCCTCTCTATGAGGACATTCCTGAGGAGGAGACTATCAAGTTCAAGGGCTTTGTGGACTCCATAGTCCGTGTTCCTCTCAACGAGGAGAAGACCAAGTGGAAGATCTGGATTCTTGACTGGAAGACAGGTCCTGCCGGTGGATGGCGCAG
>Ga0214917_10003195_pt1 | contig 19196 bp, 12 predicted proteins | sample LL_1208_BB_MetaG_FD_177983 | JGI IMG/M metagenome (GOLD analysis project Ga0214917, IMG submission 177983) | Freshwater microbial communities from Lake Lanier, Atlanta, Georgia, United States - LL_1208_BB | ecosystem: Environmental > Aquatic > Freshwater > Lake | place: USA: Georgia | collected...
AGAAATCGAGCAATACGCAGTGTTGATTCCATATCCCCAGATTGCGTGATAGGTTAGAATGAAGGAATATGTATAAAGATGCACATATCGACTCAATGTGTTTTCTTGCTCTAAAGCTTTTTTTTTCACAGAAATACTTTATGCTGTTCCGAGCGCTGGTGACAACGCGGGCGAAGAATCTTCAGCACATGGTGAGCGCTTCTTTAAATACACCTCTCTTGTGAGAGCATGTATATCACTTCATCCATGTACGTGTTTCAATTCTTTCATCGCTCGCTCCCATGGAGAACGTTTCCCCCTATTGAACCGACTGAAACGAGCGATCTCGGATCTGGTTTGACCGGTGATTCGGTATATCGGGTTACCACTGTCCATGTCACACAAACGAACTTGGCTTCTGTCTCTCAAATAAATTTCCCTCGACCGATTCAGCTATACATGCCGATGGGTTCCTCTAAGCTTTCACTTCTCAACAACCAAGTATCGCAATTACATCCCAATACTATTGTAATACCATTGACATTAGTATCTCGTTATTCTCCTTTATCTCTTCTGATTGCAGTTTAAATGACTGATTCAAACGAACCATTCGAGTTTACACAGACTTCATGTCGCCAAGTGTGGTTTAAATTGATTGATTTGAACACGAGGAAAATTTATCCAACTACGACGGTAACCTCACTTCATATCGAATCGACCGCCGACATTGACACTTTCCGAAAACATTTACACTCGGAGACATCCCTACTGCTGAGGAATATACTCCCGATGCAACTACAGGTTTATAGGAATGAAGAACAATGAAGAGCCATTGAGTCCGGGTAGTCATATTGGGCTTTTGGAGAGTCTGACATAAGCCCTATCATTGTGGCGGTTCCGTCTCTCTTTGCCGATAATACGAACGAATACTACCTCTATCGTGCCGAAAGAAGCTCCCTTCTAAGCGGAGAGCAAAGCGCGGCTTATTTGTACTCGCAATCAGCAGATCGGACTCGGGAAGATCCGGAAGCGAGAGCATTCATAGACAGTCTATGGGAGAAATTTAGGGAGGGGAGAATGTTGGAAGTTTTTAACGCTCTCTGTGTGCCGTCGGGAACAGGAAAAACACAGCTGGCATTTGCTCTCCCAGAGGAAAACGGCATATCCAGCCCTTCGCTAGGTTCCATTCCACTACGACGATACAGAAACAAGATCGATATGTTACAAAGAAGGTACAAGTTAGACAAACTTTTTGCCTTTAATTACTTTGGATACAATAAAAACTCGACTAAATGTAGTTCTTGGAAGCCAGGAGAAGCTCCCTCATACGAGCTGATGTCTTCGAACCCTCTTCGACGAAGCATGGTGTCGATCGCTTCCAACGCTTCTCCGACAAGGATAGAGAGTGGACCATATTCACAATTCAAAAACTCCAACTAGATTAATGCGAGAACGAGCTACACATTCGCACACAAATTGTAGCGCAGGAACTGAAAGAGTCAATCGAGATGTAAACAACGTTTCTTCGAGCTTCTGTATAGCTGGCCTTACCCTCCTTGATGACAAGACACTCCCAGCGCTTGAATGTAGACACTCCGGCGTTCACAAAAAAAATGAGAGGAATTTCATTGCCGGAAATGTCGACTTTGGCTCTGTGATAAGAACCCAGCTAAATACGAACTAATTGCAGTCTGATCAGAATCATGAGAAGTTACTCGAGTCCATGATACCATGACATACAAATCGACAAGGGCCCGAACGGCGTGATGATCTGACGTCGCGAATCGTACTAAATATCTGCGTCCAATAGCCAATGGAGCCGCCAATAAAACAAAAATGCTGAATATCGCATTTTCTCCACAAGAATTCCTCCACGATGAGGTATGAGGTTTTCGCGTACACAGCGTTCGGTACCTATTTATTGTTTTATTAATCCAACTGATACTTTTGTTTTTAACGAATTTATGATGTAGCGAATTTATGTCGATGCAAAAAGGAAACAAAAGATCACGCGAGTCTCAAGCAAGATATTCCGACCCCCCCACAAGCGGCGATAATGAGTCAGTGAACACCACTGAAAACATCGCTCATAACAGCGATATTTCCGGGTATCCAATATCCGATAACGGAGGTCAAAGGATTCTCTTTCGTGACTTTATCAAGGACTGTATAGTTACATGGGAGCAATACTTATTGGGGGTCAAATCAGGTACTTTGAAAGTCTACGAACGCCTCGCACATGATTCCTCCAGCTATTCTGAAGCTCTTGATGTGTTTCAGCGCTTGGACACCAAGTTGAAAAATCTCGTTTGTTTAGGTGAAAAGGTTTTGTTGCTTATTGAGCGATTTTCTAATCTTGGCGAATCGGCATTTATGGGATTCGAAAAGATCCAATCTGAAGCTCGTTTGGTTGATTCATACTGGGAGGTTTATAAGAACGCCCTACAACATCCCGATAATTTGACCTCCCGTATTGGTGGTATTTTTGAGCAATGGATAGACGGTCTCCTCAGTGCCATGATGAATTGGCTCAGAGTGCCACGTGTTGCTCCCGATAGTCAGAGATTGGATGAGCTCTTGCCTCCGATCACAACTAATGGCCTTCATTTTGCTAATCGTGATGACGCAACAAAAAAGCTCCTGACTATTCATCTAAAGCATATGATCCGACGTCTCACACACTCGGGAGGATACAACAAGATTTTCCCCCTGTTGGATAGTTTGTATGGTATGGGCAAAACAACTTTTTCGATTAAGTATCTGGCATTAGTCGGGAGATGGGTGAGGGAGATTGAATCTCAATTTGTCCATCTTGATGACGCCGAAAGGAAATTACATGTAGCTAAAAGAGCGCGTTCAATTTTGGGATATGATTTAAGTCGTCTGCAAGATGTTGCGAATCTATTGCATGAACTGAGACAAGCAAGAACTCTTCACATCGAATTCACCCAAGGGGGATTGGGATCTCTCGATACGACTCAACAAGAACAAAAACTCATAGAGATGATCCATGATGCTGCATGGGTGCAATGGGGGGCTTGGTATAAAAACGACCAAGTTTCTTGTTTGAAACAGTGCCTCGATCAGATTGGAATACCAGTATTTATAATTTTTGACGAAATCGGTTCAGCTTTTCAGTCGGAAATCGCGAACCAACGAGAAGCATTCAATAAATTCGTTGATTGTATCGGGACCGGTTTGCTTTCACAATCACAGCTTTACTACATCCTCAGCGGGAGAGCGGATTTCTTGTGGGAGGTGGGCCTTAATCCAGAACTGGGGAACTCATTGAACTCTAACTCGTCGATCATGGTACGCTCTCAGAGTCCGGGAATTTATGAGCGTATTAATTTGAACCCCATTCGAGCGGATCATATAAAAACGATACTGCAGTGTACCATTTTGAGGGATGGTCAGCGGACAATCGAACAGGAACTGATGGCAAAGTTGGAAAATGCAGACTTGGATAATTTCTGCAAACAACTTTACGATGTAACAGGAGGTCACCCTCGATCCCTTCTGATATGTGTATCGAATGAGGATCCACAGGCACCATTACCAGATACCGAAATGGGGATTCTTTTGGCAGACGTCAAACGCAGTGTTCAGTCATATCCGCTAACTATTCGTAAATTATTGAATGACAGCCGACGCGGGGAGGTTGATCTAACAGAGGTGGTCCACTTGCCCGGGGGCAAATCGATATCCCGTGAATTTTTCGCAACTCGCATTCACTGTGGAATCGGTAACAATCTCAAAAGCTCACGGCTCATGATAATGCCTCCTATTTTGCATTATCTGGAGACCTACTTTCAACCTTTTATGAACTATCTAATCGATCTAGGCAGCAGAATAAAACCGGCTCTGGCCATTGACAAAATCATAGACCGTCGTGACAGATCCTTGGACAAATCACGAGTCTTTGAAAGAATGTTGGTGGAGTGGTTTCTTTCAATCGCGCACAATTCTAACACAACTTGGGCCGAAAAACTTGATAATTTATGGCCTCTTAATTCGTTCATCGGGCCAACTGTTTGGCACCTTGATGGTGCTAAACTGGAAGAAGGAGAATTGATACTGCAAGAAGATAAGGAATCCCAGAAAGAAGGTACCATCAGCATCTCGAAATTAGCAAATAAGATAGCGAACTATTTGAATACGGGAGAGATCCATCTGTACTTTCCGGCACCGAAATCGTGTTCCCCCGATATTATCATCATTCCACCGGTAACGTCCCAGAAGTTTCTCATAGGAGTACAAGCGAAGTGTTATTGTCAAAGCAGTAATCCCACCAACGGCCGTAATGTTTTGGAGGAAGCCCGAAAGTTTTACAATATTTTACAAGAGACCCGCCGTGTTTCGTCAGTTCGAGGCTGCTTTATCATGTGCACAACATCCTCATTTAGCAAAAAAGACTTTAGAGATCTGCATCAGGGAGAACCATCGATGATCTGGACACCTCAAAAAGACGAATTCGAAGATTTTGAGATCGTGATCATAAACCTGTCTACAGTCGAGTTTCGAACTACGTTTTTCGGTCTCGGAATCCCCGGTCATCATGGAACCCACACCGAAATCGATCCCGCAATCGCCGATGCCCGCAAACGAATTTCGGAGATAGTTGAAGCAGTGATCGACCTGCGGACCTGAAGGAGAGAACGTTCATGATGCTACCATTAGGCTTAAATATATATAGCAATACACAAGTGTGAAATTTCAGTCAACTGTTCTAATCAGTTCATCATGGTTTCTTTGATATTGTGACGAAAGAAAACTAGCTCTCGTGTAATAAGGCAATCATTCCTCGTTAGATTCCGCCTCTGTATCCATTCTTGTATCCCGTGGTTGCAGTCACAATGACTTCTAGCGACCAAGTAACGCAGGAAGCTTGCGGGGATGTCATCACCCAGGATAATTTTATATCGAATAATCATCCAAGAGTCTTAATTCTGAAATTCAGGCGCCGTATCATTCCATGAATCTGCGTATATAGACGATCTCTATATATACCAAAAGCTGCCAAGAACAAGTCCATCTAGAGCTGTTTTGGCGATTGACAAACTGAAGGTAGATCCTGCCATGGACATGTTTGATTTTCTAGACGCCGTTGAGCAAAGGGCACAAACTGTCCCACCGCTTATTCGCGCCGACACAATGACAATTTACAGACGAAAGCAAAGAGGACCGGGCAACATTTCCAACACACCCGGAGATGTCCTGACTATTGATAATATCACAGACGGAGTAAACATGGACTCCTCTGTTCTTGATTCTAGGACATCGCAGAATTATCCAATTGATTTTGGTCTTTCCAACCGAGCCGGTTCTGACCAACCAATTGACCTGGGTGGAAGCGGCAGAAACCACCAAGGCAATATTAACTAAAAACCAACTTGCCTTTGTGAATCGGACGGATGCGATGGTCGAACTGCTGCAGGTTCATGAACGGAATTCCCTTCGGACCGTCCGAGATGACGGTCTTAGCCCGGTTATCCCTTTCCTGGATAATCTTCAGGGTATGGGAAAATCATCTCTTGGTGCAAATTATTTATCGGAATGTCCGAAGCATTTTGACTCCTCTGGAGCATCTCCCGAACTGCAGGAATCACTGAAACATGCGCGGAAAATCACCGTCAAGTTCCCGACTGGTAAATTGTTCAATGCTATGAATCAAAATTCTCTCCAATGCGAAAACGTGATAGCAACTGAATTTATACTTTGGATAAAGAAGTCCAGGGATATAACAGGTGCTACAAACAGATTAGAAGCGAGCGCGAATGAGGCATACAAGCCTTCCGTTCAAGTGATTATGACCTTCATAGAGGAGACTGGACGGCCTCTATTTCTAGTAATCGACGAGATTGGAGCCGCGTTTAGTGCTAAGACACAATTGGGACCAGATCTGCACCGGGCGCAGGTCGAGAAGGATGTTTTTCTGCGATTCTGTAGGGAAGTGGTCATGACCTGGCTGGAAATCCCGAACCTTCATATCCTCTTGACAGGTCGAGGTAGATGAATCCGGTGACGGAAGCAGTGAATTTCTCCAGCGAATCGGCCTGAACATGATACGAAGGAAATACATTCCGGATATTTTGAACAATACCTTCACAATTTCGAACAAAGAAGAAGTGAGGCTCGACGATTTGTACGGAATAAACCCGGACGCTTCTCAGGATAAAGCGACAAGAAAAAAGATAAAGCAGAATAAAAAAAAGTTCATCGAAGTTCTCCTTTCACACACGAATGGTCACCCCCGATCGATGATGCTGTTAATGTGCCAAAACTCTACTTCAACAGCAAGTGGTGCAAAATGCCTAAAATAAAATGTCTGACGTATAGATGTCACCAAAGTAAATCCGTCTATATCACTCCTTCCATGTACTATCTTCCTTCCGCTTGACTAGGTTTGTTGTGGACGTATCCGATGAGATTCTGAATGCTGTTCAGGGCTCGTTGAGCCTTGTCGTCGCTGGATACCGCCAGCCTACAGAACTTCAGAATCTCATCATCCGACGTCAGATTGAAAATCAGGAGCTCGTCTGAACCCTGCCCAAGTGCACCTTTTCCCACAAAAGTTGATGGACGCCCCCCCGTTTCTATACTAACCGGGACCGTGGTGCAGATTATTAATAGCCGGGGTTTAAGCTCAAGTTCTCGATTGGCTTCAATTATGTTGCGGAACTTTTTTAACTCGTCTTCAACCGCCGATGACGGGATTTTCACCCCGCTCCAACACTTGGCAGCGACCCCAATTATAATACCTTGTCCTTTCACAGGGGGGATAATGAAGATATCCGGTGACGCCGATTGCGGGGACGGGAAATATATATGCGGATATCCCGAGCCTATGTATTCCAGGAGATTGTTGGACATTTCCTCAATTCTTATACCACCGTCGTCGATTACTGTCGATCTTGCCTTCTTTGAGGGAACCACGCGCTTACCGTCTATCCGGCTAGCCTCATCCAGCCGCGCTACAATTCCATGAAGAATGCAATCATTTGGTATGAAAGAATCACCAAGGACTCCCCACGTTTGATCTTCTTTTGAGAAGACACTTTGAAACCATTTCAAAATCATTTCTTCAAACACCCGCGATTTGTCAACCAAAAGGTTCAACTCCGAGTACCTGATGACAAAATCGTAAAAGGGCATAAATGCCGAATCCAAGACCCGCATAACAGGCGGTGTTATAAAAATTTCCGTGTCTTTCTTGTTATACCCAAACCCGGCGAAAATTCGTGTTGCTATATACTCTCTCGATGGTCGTTTCGGTTCATCTCCTTCAATCAGACTCGTCAAATCGAACCGTCTGTGACTCTTTAATCCTTCGTACATCTCTCTGACCGCATCGCGGTACAAATCCACGGCGAACTGCACATCCGAGAGCTCAAACTCCAAATCAATATTCTTAGGATTTTTCAGCATCATATCTTGTGTCAAAACTTTCAATAAAGTTCTAGGGTGTCCACCAGTGAGATTATACAACTGGCTACAATAGCTCTCAATATTCAAATTCGGATCTTGCGATAATAGAGTGTCTTGAAAGGACTGTAATACTTCCGCTCCATCGCTATCGCTGGACCAGTGAATCGTCTTCTGTAGAATTTCTGCAATATATGTTTCCCTTATTGGGTTGAGATTGATTCGTGCAAACCTAACCGGGCTTGTCGCTTCATAGTGGAATGAACTGCCGGGCCTTTGTCCCACAAAAGACAGAAAATTTGCTCGTCCACACAGAACAAAATATACACGATCTTTTCTGAGGAGAGGAATGCAGTATTTTTCGACGAATATCAGAAACTTGTCTCGTGCATGATGGTCCTTTACATCTGCGGTTCCCTGGAAAGCACTGGCAAACTCATCAAACACGATGAAGACTGGGGAGAGACTCGTTATGAAATCGATCGCATCAAAGAAGCCCATTGTCTCTGGAATATCACCCGAAAAGGACCACTGCAAATATACCTGATTAAGCAATGTGCAAACTATGCTTTTCTCCATATCCGCTGCCATTGATGAATTCATAACGATATGCAAAGTCCTTGCACCGAGAAGTTCCTCCGAAAACACGCCCTCGTATTTAGCTTTCGTATTTCCGTTTCCCCAGTATCGAGCAACCAAGGACAAAAAATTGAGAGCGAAAGTGGTTTTGCCCATTCCGTAAACGCTGTCGAGGAGAGCTATAGCGTCCGCACCGCCGCCAGCAGACCTTTTTCGGAAATTATGATATAAAATATCTACTAATTCTTTCATTGAGTCATTTCGATTAACAAAGTAGAGTTGCCGATCATCAAACATCAACTTTTCCGGCAACTTAACATCAATCAGCTCACTGTCAGGCTTTCTTCCCAGCTGCGTTCTAATAATCGCCAATTGGGTTCGAAGCAATTTTAAAGCGTACGCCAGACGTCTCGTTTCTTGTTCAAATGCATCAGATATTGTTCCCTTATAATTGTCCAGCAATAGTCTCCATTCAAGTTGCTCTCGCTTCAAATCTATAATGCGTTGAGAAATATTTGCGACTTCAAGAGTCCTCTCGCTATCCGTTACACGAGGCTTGTGGATTAATAATTTCTTCTTCAAGCTGAATTCGCGATTGATAACCTCCATGAATTCGGAAACAAGATTTTCCAAATTTGGTATTATAAGAACTCGCATAAAGTTCTCATCCTCCACCCGGAAGCGTAACTTGAGCTCGGCCAATTCAGCGCTGATACCAGATAGATTGTCGGAATGGAGTTTCATATCGGCGACTAAAGTCTCGATTAAACTCTCTCCTACACTTCCAAGAAACGGATTCATTGTTTACATAGCTGAATCCTCGGAACGAAAGTAAATTCAATATCTAATAACAGAAAAAAATTCCTTAATTACTCGAAATGTATATATAGTATATTATTTACAAGTAAACTTCTGAGAGCATCTCATTCAAGGTCATATGTGAACGATTTAGACTTCGAGCTATTTTGTAGGACATCTTCTTATCCACCCGGATAGGTTTCAACTTCAATCACCCACTCATTGCATCCGAATGTGAACATAATTGATATGACCCCGTTATCTGGATTCTCAGGACCAAGAACCGGCGCGTTCGTGCTTAGCAACGTCCATTTATTCACGATATCGTTCCTCAAAATTGTCCATAAAAGCAGTGGAAGATGTGATCAAACACATGTTAGTCGTAGTCGATTTCAGGATTAATGCGATCATGAGTGTTCTCGAAGTTGTAATTGGATATTTACTGTACAAGAATACCCTTCGCATCAGGTTCACGCTCTTTAAATGTATTTAGACTTTTCAAAGTATCTCAAGTGCTGTCCCATCCATCGATGCCGAACACCTTGATGTGTGCAGTTATGCTCCTCTCGTCCACGGGCCACCCATATTGACTTAGTTCTTTTGGATTGATAATGGTTCCGACCTTGAATTGCGCCATCATGTACGTGGGAATGATAAAGTGAAACTCACATTTATTCAATTCCAATTGCTCCATGGTTTGTCTCAGTTTCAACAAATTGACTTTATGCTTCTCGCCGAGAGTCACTTGCAGAAATACAATAACATCTCCAGAGTCATCTATGTAAAATCCATCAAACGCTGGTTGATATGCGCTGTAGGGCCAGATCAATGTCATTCGAGGGCAGTCGGATCGATGCAAAATAGGAATATGTTTTCTGACTACGGATTCAAATACAATGGCCTTGTCGGGACCTCCGCGGTTTCGGAGAATAATGGCTTCTCTCCGTTTGGATCGCTCCAATGCCTCGAAGTACACAAAAAATTCAAAAAGCTGTCCTTGAGCCCCATTATCACATTGAGTGATGATGGGGTGATGCTGTAGTGCCTTCAGTGCGACTGTCCCCATAGACTCGAGCATCTTCTGTCTGGCGTATTCGCTTACAATTTGCACTTTTTTCGGTTTGAATCGACTGAATAACCTGCTGATAACGTTCGTATCAACGTCACCAGACTTCAATCTCTTCGATATGGCTCCGTCGATATCCGCTTGTACTAGCTTCGTAGAGTACTTGAACATCCATCGTGCGCATCCACCCGAGAAGTAATACTTATTCCAAAGTCGCTTCTCAGTTTCCGATAGATTTTCGGGAAGATCGGGTGCTTCTGGGGAATCCAGAACCGACTCAACATGATCCCAAAACTCGGGAATCGATATCGCGTTTTTATAGCTATTAAAATCCCAGGACCATTGCCTGAAAATGCGAATCTCGTCCTCGGCTCGTTGTCTTCCCGAAAGGCCCATATCCGCTCCGTCCGAGGAAATCAATATCAACCGACGCTTGCTTTGGTTAGCCAAGAACCAACTTCTCGCTGGAACTTCACTGGTGTCTCCATCAAACTTAATTCCGTCAAGCATGACGACGTGAAGTTTTGAGGATTCATCCTCAGACCTTCCAAATTTCTTCAACAAACGGGCCATCTGTCGATCCGTCAGACCAGCACATGTCGACATCGTGCCATCTGGTCTCATGCATATGCATTGCCAAGCGTTGTCCGGCTTACCAACATTTAAATGCGCCCAGAGCACTGAACATTTCTTCTCTTTCGCCAAACGTGTCGCAACAAAAAGTGCGGTTGATGACTTTCCGGCACCGGGTTGACCGAAAATATGACCGACAAATCCATGTTCCATAACGTCACGGCACATAAACACAATTTGAGTTAAGCAACGAGGTCGGATATAGAGAAGGGTGTCAGGGCCATTCACCAATCCTAGTCCGGCTGAACGGAGTAACCCATGTGGGAGTCTGATTAAATTAAGACCGCTTGGGGGATCCACGTCGTTAAATTCAGACCCATATGCGTCCTCCATATCTCCAGGGAGGGTAGCTCTCTCAGTCTGAGGAATACGACCAATCAACTGATCAAGGGAAAGGGAAATGTCCGGTATAATCTGACCCACAGAAGACCATATAGAGATTCGCTGGCGTTTTGCATTCTCCGTATCCGTCATTTCTACAAATACACCACAAAGACCCGAACGAATAATGCTGAATCAGTATATTAAGATTAATATAAGTTCAACGTTGGAGCTATCCAGTCAAATACTGAACAACGATTACTTCGTTTAGCAGGCATATGTACATTCTGAACCAAATGTCGATCCATACATGAAAAATTGTGATCGCATGTAGCGTAGGGCTAGGAATAAGGAGTTTTAAGTTGTGAAAAATTCTCTCTCGAGTTCGCTATCATCGATTATGGCTGATTTAGACGGCTCTCCCGCTGACTCTACTTCGGACCTCCGTCCACAACATCGCACAACGAGGCGCGCCGAGTAATCTTGCAAAGTACCGATACTAAGTATATCGATCAGAATGTAAAAACGACCGGCGCAGAATTTTTTATCTAACGTTATGAAGTTGTGTGGATTCTTACGAAGATGGTGACTCTCTAAAGCGTCAACCAATTCAACCTGAGAGGTCGCTTCGATTGTAATCGGTTGAATATCGACTCAACTTTGAGAGATGTTACATACGTCATTTCGAGGACAAGAAGAACAACAGAAATCCGCTCCCTATATATAGTTCATATTGATCCGCCGTCGACAGCTCATGAACCTCCGTGTCTCTATAATTGTGGCATCCACTGATTCCGGGGAAACGCATATGCTAAGCCGTATTTCTGCTACCGCTTGCAGGCGCAGACAGATCACACCATGGAAAAATCTTTCTGATGTTCAAGAACTTCTGGATAATGTGCAAACATTTTGTCCGGTAAACCTGAAATGTGTATATGACGTCGCAAGCGACATTTCGGGGACCATTTTCCGTCAGCGTTTGACGGACAAAGGAACCACCAGTAATTTGGAATATATGATGAACTGGATTCCGCACGCATTCAACGTCGGGGTTCAGAAACCAAAGTTAATTTGTTATTGAAACTTAGACACTTCAAGATCTTCTATTCGACATTTAACAATTTCAAGTACTTTTTTCGGACCGAGAAGAGGTATGAGATTCGCTCGGGTTTTTGGTTTAAGTCGGCGCATCACGCAAAGTTGTTTTCAAGGCCATCGATGGAGAGTCTGGAGGATCAACGGCGAAACGTGTAGTGTTCGTCGTCAGCTTGACCGATGTTTTACACGAATTCAAATGAGAAAGTGTAAGCTCTCATATGACGGAATTTGAGTGGTTATTTGTCCTTAAGTGTTACTTTTTCTTTTTATGGCGTCTTAGTTCAAATGCCACCTAAAAAACGAACATCAAAGTCGACCACGAAACCTCGCGAGGTTTGGTATCAACTGGTTAACGCTTCGGATGGAGAACCTTTCAAGGGGGCGTCTTTCGATGCCATATTAATCAATCCCAATGCGTTAATGTTTCAAGTCCGCGATGCACAGATCAAATGACAAAGCGACAGAAGAAACAAAAGACTGCCTCAGAGATCGAGACGGTCGTAGCCGCTAGAATTCCCGAGGAGCCGGAGCCTACTGATTCTCTCGTTCTTCCGGTATACTACAGGATATATGGGCTGGAAAGAGATAATAGAACCGTTAGAGCTGTTTTGCCGATTGACAAACTTAAGGTCGAGGCGTCGATGGACATGCTTGATTTTCTAGACGCCGTTGAGCAAAGGGTACAAACTGTATCACGACTCATTCGCGCTGATACAAATACAATTTACAGAGGCGGAGTAAGGATGGACTCCTCGGTTCTAGATTCTAGGACAACGGTGACTGATCCATTGATTTTGGTCCTTCCAGCCTGGATTCGTGTGGTTGTTACACACAGGTTACTCACGTACCCGTTGACGTGGAGAGCAGCGATAGGAAACACATTAGTGGATGGAAGCAATTTAGCCTTTGTGAATCGGACTCGTGCGATGGTTGAACTGCTGGAAGTTCATCAACGCAATTTCGATCGGACTATCCACAAGCATGGTTGTAGCAAGGTTACCCCTTTCTTGGATAATCTTGAGGGAAAATGGCTCTTGGTGGATAAATATGTATCTGAATGTTGGAAATACTTTCACTCATGTGCGACAACTCCCCAATTCCAAGAATCTATACTAAACGCGCGAACAATTTGTCTCAAGTTCCAGAGTGGTCAATTATTGAAGGCGTTGAATGAACATTCAATTGAATGCGAAGCAGTGATAGCGAAAAAACTAATAACGTGGATAGTGACGTGTCCCCACATAATTGGATCCACAGAAAGAGTGAAAGCGTGCTCTGAAAGCACAGCGCAGCCTTCCGTTGGAGCTATTCAGGCCTTCATAAGGGAAACCGACGGCCACTCTCTCTGGTAATCGACGAAATTGGAGTCGCGTTCAGCGCAAATACACAATTGGGGCCAGATCTTTACCGGGTCCAGAAGCAAGTGGTGATGGCCTGGCTGGAAATTCCGAACCTTTATATCCTCTTGACAGGTCAAGCGGATTTCCTTGACATGATTCGCAACAGGCACCTTCTGTATTAATTCCGAGAAGGTGGTTCTGGGTATCTTCAACGAATCGGGTTGTGATTATGATACAGGAACGGTTTTTGGGAGCTCTCATATTCCGCAATTTGAGTGATTAATAGTTTGAGATTTTATTTTCCTTTCATGGCGCCTTAGTTCAAATGCTTTCTGAAACTCGCGCACCAGAGTCACCTCCGGAACCTCGCAGTATTTGGTATAAACTGGTTAACGCTTCGAATGGAGAACCACTGAGTGGTACAAAAGTCGATGCCATATCAATTCGTCCGAATGCGTTGATGTACGAAGTCCGCGATGCAATATACAAGCGACACCCACATCGTTTGAAGCATATAGAAACAACGGATCTTAAAATTTATGAGAATGAGTCCTTATTCAAGATGATGCGTGAGAATGGCGACGGGGAGCCGTTGAGCCCGGCGGGCTCTATTGGTGCTTTTGAATCGTCCTTCATAAACCCGATAATTGTTGCTGTTCCTGATTCATCTCTGGCGATTCCCAGAGTGACCGCGGTTCCGTCGCTGCTCCCTCAAACAGTTGAGCTGGCGGCCGAAAACGGGAAGAAAAATTACCTTTACCTTTCCGATAAAGGAAAAATTTCGAAAACTGAAAAAGACGCCGCTCATTCGTACTCAAAATTGGCGAAACGGATTCAGGACGACCCAGAAGCAAAAGCATATATTGACGCTCTTTGGGAGAAATTTAAAGAGGGGAGGGACTTGAAAGTCTTCAATGCTCTCTGCGTTCCGTCGGGAACAGGGAAGACTCAGCTGGCCTTTGCGCTTCCGCAGGAACAATGCGCATGTATATATCTCAATATGGACGTGTCTTCATCTGATGCGTCAGCAAGACAACCGGTGTATGGAGCTTTCCGCGGATATATGGTCCAATTCATTCGGTGGCTGAAGGAAGACTATCGTGAAGATTCCTCATCTGGTTATCGTCTTTATGGCTTCGTTTATGCACTCATTCAGTTGCTCATAGAGCATCCAGAGTTGGAGCTGCCGTCCGATTTATCGAGACTTGTAATTTCCAACATAGATCAACCGGGATTTAAGACCTTCGAAGTAAGCCCGAAGCTGTTGGGTGCTGTTCAATTTGAAGCGGAAAGATTGACAAACTCGACCGGAAAGGACCTTGTTTTTTTTATTGACGAATTCGCATTCAGCAGCGACCTGAGTCAAGAGCAGCTCGCATTCCTCCGTCGAACTCTCATGGACACAGGATCATGCGTCATTGTCGCTTCCACTGATTCTGGGGCATTGAATATGTTCAATACAGCTGCTGCGACAGCTGCGTCCCGTGGCAATGACAATCCGTGGGTGCAGCTCTGTACTCAGTTACCCAAGTACGTACCAGATCGCGAGCTCCGTTCCGCGATCGCAGGTTGCAAGAACCATGCCGTCAAGACGCTCCTTTCGTTATGCATTGATTCCCGCCCGCTGTTTGCAGAAACCGTTGCCGGTCGGATCAGAAGGTATCTGGCTAAACGCAGGGGAAACATTTCTGGTGAAATCAGTTTAATAGAACAATTGCGCGAAGATCTTTTACCTGCTTTGCGGCGCAAAACCTCCGCTACATCGGTCGAGGGTTGTTTCGGAAACGTCATGGCGATGCTGTTGGCAGGTGGGGCTCTGGTCAGTGGCGACGAATCCCGCATGAGAATATATGGAAATCTCACAACCAAGAGTTGGGCGTATCTGGTGCATGACCCGTCAGTTTTCAAAATAGAACAGCCCGATCCGAAACCATCTAAACGTGCAAGACTGCAAAGCACTATACTGGTGAGTGATCGAGTTGTGCGAATGACAACCAGGCATGCATCACCCGCCTTTCTTACCATCAAGCGCCGCCCTGGGGATGTTCGCGGGAAGGATGTATTGTATTACACTGAATCGAATTCTCCAGGGCGCATATTTTCTTGTACGTCGTTCTTCCCGGATCCCAGAGAGGATTTCCTCTTATATCTTGTGCTAGCCGGTTCCAAAGCCGAGCCAGGTCTCCGTGTGGCTGGTAGTGCTCCTGGTTCCGAATTATTCCCCCGCATATCTGTCGCAAAACTGGTTAATCTTGTGTTTGAGGGATGCCCAAAACTGCCGTCATCCGTCAGCAATCTCTTGCCCAGTTTTGCAGAACACGAAGCAGTTGTTTGTGCCGCCTTCTATACTGCTTGTAATGCTGGAGGTCTGTCGGGTTGCAGTTTGGAAGAGCTCGTGACTCGATTTGTTGCTGAGCTCGCCGCACCCGGCGATTGCCTTTACCCGCAACTGGGCACTGTTGACAAGATCCCTTGGAGTGGAGAGTTCACTGCACGGTTCGCTTTCCCTTTCAACACGGAGTTGCCAATTGAAGTGCATGAAACTCTCAAGTCAGTGAAGACTGATCGTCCAGATAATAGGGAATATGTTGACGCTGTGACATACATGCCGAAGAAGTCCGGTGAGAAAACCTATGAAGTCCTGGTGGAAGCGAAAGCGTCCACAAAACCAGATTATGTCCGATCCCGAATCGAGAACGCTCTACAACGACAGGACGCCAACGCCAAGATTAGCTTTATTGTTGTCGACAAGAATGTAGACGCGAACATGCGGTTTGATACAAGCAAATATCAATATCTGGATAGAAGCAAAAAAGGTGATCGCAAATCGAAGAAGGGGGATACACTAGAAGCGCGCGTATTCCTCGTGGACCTCGATAAGACTAACAAAGTCATTCTCAAAGCAATCGATCGTCAATCGGAAGATGCGGTTGCAGATCGTGTGATTTTCGTTATTGATGTAAAGAGGATCAATGACCATCTTCGTGAATCAAAGAAAAGAGTATAAGATCATTGTATGTTTCGGTGCGCTAGTGACTGTATGTGAATACATAATCTGGTGACTTGACCAGACCTCGGATGGATCTCTCTCGATCTTCCGATCTATTCCCACAACCTCTACCTTAATATACCACCCCCTCGAATAAACGCGGACATATTCACTAATTCTGCAATCGGGCTCCGGCATAATTAAACTTTCCTATGCATAAGAGTGAAGGCAAAAAAACGAAGAATCGCGCTTTACTCGCACAATATATGTATTACTCATGTGAGGAAGTCAATCTCTTCACGAGATCGACGAATTCCCCACCGAAGAAGAGCTCTGTGAATTCCGAGTGAATAATCCCTGCTGTTATAGTTACTCGATGACTTCCCTCCCTCTCGACAATATCAGGCATCTTCTCCTTCTTTAAAGCTTGGTTCGTTGGGAACTCGAATAGAATGCGGACCCAGGGAACGCACGCATTCACCCGTTCCGTCATGATATCATCACCTCTCCACGTCTTATCTATAGACGCGATATTTTTGTCAGACTCTCGCGTCGACAAAACAATTTTCCCACCACGCACGTCGGTCCATGTAGACTTCAGATGGAACGTGAAATGACCATACACAACGTCTGCACAACTCATGGCAGACTGTGGTCGCACAATGTTGCGCGCATCAGGCGCCAGGAAAGAATTACGAAGTTTCTCCTTGTGGCTAGCGTCGCCCGTGCGACAGTCATCGAGACCGATTGGTGTAGCTATTCCCCCACTTTTTATTATCTTGATGAGGTCGTCCGGGAAATATTTCCAGAATCTTTCACAAAGCCAAAATTCTTCTCGGATTCTCACAATACAGATTGACTCTACTCCCTTACCGCGTGAAGCCTCATCGGCATCCATATTTATGAACCGATGAATGACGGTGCTCGCTGGTATATCATTGCTTGTTTTGGTGCGCATGTAGTCGAATCCGGCCCGAACAACAAGTGGTTCACAAATTGCTGGCGTTTTTCCGCTTTCCCCACCAATCATCACCAATCCTGTTGACACCAAACACTTGTACCAATGAGGGTCGTTGTCTAGCTTATTTGAATCGCTTATACTAGCGTTAAAAAGTAAATCTTCAAGCAGGCTTAAAACCGTTCCCGTACGCGGTGGTTTCTCAGGATCACCGGCGAATTCCGTCAATGTTTTCCCCGCAGCCGACTCCCAAAGGTCCTTGTATACCCGAGCCGCATTTTGAACGAAGTTATCAAAAACTTGCTTTAAAGCTTCGTCATCAATCTTTGAGCGTGACCACTTACTCAGACTCTGAATAAACGACATAAATATCCGCGGCCGGCCTTGTAGTTGAATTGCGATAGACATTTTTAGATTAACATCACGAATCACAACCCACTCATCGAGAAGTTTTTCAATCATATTCGAAGTCAAATAATTGAAATCCGTGAAAACTACCGGTCGCTTGATTGACGCATTGGATGATATTCTCGAAATATGGCCAATGCGTAAATGCGTTCCTGCCCACACAGTTTCGAGTCCGTATTCTCGAAGGAAATTTGCCAGAAAGCTGAAGTATGAACGTGGTTCAACGTATTGGTTTGTGCTACCATTGACGGCCGCTGATCTGTTTGAATGAAACGCTGTCGGGAGAGTATCAAGCAAAAGATGAACTTCATCCATGACAATCCGAATGCCAAATGTTTTGCACCAATCAACCATGATATGAAATTCGTCAAGAATTTGCGAGTCGGGAACCCGCCTTATGTCAGAAAACGCTTCCCGAAAAAAATCAAACCGTCTTGATCGGGCTAGTTGTTGGATCTGAAAGAACTGATCCGCATCAAACTGTAATCCTGACGAATGGCACAGTTTCCAAACTGACCATCGGCAAATGAGAATTCGCATTGTCAACAATTCGATTGTTTTCCTGAATCCCGTCGTTAATTCAATCATACTGAAATCGCTTGGTAATTTCACACCGTCCAAAGTTTCCCTGAAGAGCTCGAGGTCTAAATGATGCGACCAATCTAGATAAATGGAGAATTTTGATCGACAGACGTCGTAGCAAGTTCTCGACTTGCCACATCCTGAAACCCCCAACAAAATAATGTCCGACTGATCCTGGTAGTTTGTCCTTATAACGTCCCCCGGGACACTTAACCCACAGACTTTTCGAATTCCGTCCATAACTTGGTCGCACCACAAAATCCAGTCATCTGCGTAAACCGAGTCTACAAACCGTGGTGGCTCGAATTTAAGAAAGCTTCGTTTCCGTGAAATTTCTCCCTCCTGAAAAACTTTTTTGGGAGACTCGGAAAGACGTTGACTGAAACGCAACTGAAAATCCTCTCTACTCGTTGATGTTTCGCGATCGTCCAATTCAACACGAGGGGTTGGCTTTAGCGGTAACAAGGCGGATCGAAGATGGATTATGGTACTTTGGCGATCGAATCGATGATTGGGCGGAAATTGTTCACTGGTTGTTACGTCCAAAGTGAGCGGCAGGTCCCGAGGGTCCAGAATGTGCACATTGTCTGCTTGGATGATCCCTATGACTTCGGCTACACTAACCGAATCGTCCTTGCAATAAACTTTGCCAGTTAGTTCCTGACCCTTCGATGTATTCAAGACGTATAAAACATGGGGTTTCATCACCATCAGAGTCATGGACTGCGTAGAACCTGTATCTTCGACGGTGTCCGCATCAAGAAGCTCGATGGTTTCCCGGTATAATTTCACGGCCTCAATCGGAAACGGCGCATTATACTTCTCCAGTGTGAGTTCTTTAAGTTGGATAACTGATATTCCGTTCGGAACTGAATCAAGTCGGATTTTCGCAGGGCTTCCCTGTGTGTACACGATTCGTACAACTATTTTCATTCAAAAAGGCCCTACAACAGTGATGACATTTTCACACGAGAATGTTAGTCCGAGAGAACATCTAGTTTCGCGCTTTTCTAATGTGAA
>Ga0214917_10003196_pt1 | contig 19196 bp, 18 predicted proteins | sample LL_1208_BB_MetaG_FD_177983 | JGI IMG/M metagenome (GOLD analysis project Ga0214917, IMG submission 177983) | Freshwater microbial communities from Lake Lanier, Atlanta, Georgia, United States - LL_1208_BB | ecosystem: Environmental > Aquatic > Freshwater > Lake | place: USA: Georgia | collected...
AGCCTCTCGTCCGGCATATCCTTTTTGAACAGGATCGTCCGTGGCAACCCCGGCGCTCATTCTCGCTTCAGCCTCTCCGCGTCGCCTCGATCTTCTGCGTCAGATCGGGATTGAACCGAGTCATCTGATGGCAGCCTCTCTCGATGAGACGCCGCTGAAAGGTGAATTGCCGCGCGTTCATGCGATCCGCTTGGCGCGTGAAAAAGCGGAAGCGGTTTTGGCCAAACCGGAAACAAATGCGCACGCAGAATCCGTTGTTGTTCTGGCGGCGGATACAGTTGTGGCTGTTGGACGACGTATTTTACCGAAAGCTGAAACGGAAGCCGAGGCGCGCGCTTGTCTTGCGCTTTTATCGGGACGGCCGCACCGCGTTCATACGGCGGTGATGGTCGCGAAATCTGATGGGACACGTCGCCTGCGCCATGTTGAAACGCGTGTAGGCTTTAAACGACTGTCAAACGAAGAAATCGAAACCTATATCGCCTCTGGCGAATGGCAGGGCAAAGCCGGCGGTTACGCCATTCAAGGCCTAGCTGCCGCCTATATTGATTTCATCTCCGGTTCTTATTCGGGGGTCGTGGGCTTGCCGCTTTATGAGACCGCGCAACTTTTGAGCAGTGTCGGGTTGACCGCGAAGAGGGTGCCATGACCGAATCACCGGAACGCGATGCGGCGGGTAAAGTCGTCATGCTCGGCCGATGCCCAACTTGCAGCAAACGTGCTGTGCTTGACTATCGTCCTTTCTGCTCAAAACGCTGCGCCGATCTCGATTTAGGCCGTTGGCTCTCAGGCGATTACGCGATTCCGGCGGTCGAAACTGATGATCCGGATGACGAAGATCATGGTCCGGGTAGCCCTGACAAATTTTGACGTAATTGATGTTCAAAATACGGGCTGACAGTTGGTCGGCCCAAAAAATTTCAGGTTGTGTATCTAACATTTTCATCCTGAAGTTGTATGATCCGTCCAAGATAGACTGTGGATCGGGTCGAGTTTGCAATGATGAAAAGCGTAAATCTTAAATCCGTTTTATCAGTCGCCGCAGTCCTGATGGCATTGGCCATTGCGACCTTGCCGCTTGATCGCGCGCAAGCGGGCGAAAATCCGCCGTGGAAATTATGCTTCTCTCCCGATGGTCGTTGTTCCTCGCTAATTCTTGATGCGATTTCGTCCGCGCGGGAAACTGTGCGCGTTCAGGCCTATAGTTTTACAGCGCGTCCGATTGCGGAGGCTCTCATCGAAGCGCGGCAACGCGGCGTAGATGTCGCCGTGATAGTCGACAAGAGCCAGACCTCAGAACGCTATTCCGTCATCGCGCTTTTGAATGACGCAGGTATTCCGCTCTATGTCGATTATTGCTGCGCCATTGCGCACAATAAAGTGATGGTCATTGACGGTAAAAAGGTGTGACGGGCTCTTATAATTTTACCAAGGGCGCCGAATCGAGAAACGCTGAAAATCTTCTCGTGATCGACGATGCCGTCCTGGCGAAAGCCTATCTTGAAAACTGGATCGTGCATCGAGACGGCGCGCGCGTTTTCGCAGCAAAATAATTTCAACGCGCTTCACGCACTGTCTTCGCGACAAGGTCGTAAAAATCTTTAGCGAAGAGCTCAGGCTGGCCGAGCGGGCGCTCTTTGATCTGTCGCCGTAACGCGCTGCGCAGGTAAGTTCGTCTCTGGGTATCTTGTGCCAAAGTCACGGCTTTCTTCACATAATCGTCGAATGAAAAGGCCGCGAGATCACCAAGCCCCGCATTTGAAAGATTCGAATAACTCAACCGTTCAAAAAAGGCGGTGCCAACGAGGGTAATGACGGGTACGCCCATAAAAATCGATTCGCATGTCGTCGTACCGCCCGTTTGCGGGAACGTATCGAGTGAGATATCCATCTCGTTATAATAGCGCATATGTTTACCGCGCACGGATTCAAACAAAACACGATCAGCCGCGACGCCCTCATCGACAAAGGCTTTCGTCATATATTCGCAGAAGGCCGGCGCCCCAGCTTCTGGCCTCACGAATAAAAATTTTGAATCCGGCACTTCTTTTAAAACGCGCGCCCAAGTCGACAACACTTTGGGGCTATATTTGTAGGGATTATTTGCGGTGCCGAACGTAATATGACCTTTGCGTGCAGAGGGGATCACGGGAAATATTTCTTCCGCCTCGTTAAATCCCAAGCGGCCCATCGCGACCCATGTCTTCGGCATTTCAAACGGGTGTTCGATGAGTAGTGCGGGATCTGGTGGATTGATGAAGGGGTCGACTAGAATATAGTTGATTGACTCAAGACCAGCGGAATGCGGATAGCCAAGCCAGCTCGCCGTGAGGGGTGCCGGATTCCATGCCATCACTTCAAGTTTGTTCATATCGGTGGAGCTACCGAGCTCGAATAGCATATCGAGCTTATCATTCGCGATGAGTTCGGCAGCATCGCGGTCAGCGATCGCCTTGTGCCACCGAAATTGATCAACACGACTCGCTATGTAGTTTTGGATCGGATCGGGATCATTCCGACACCATGAATAGCAATAGACTTCGAATTTATTGCGATCGATAAAATCAAAGAGCGGCATCGCGAAATAACTGACGGGATGATGACGCAAATCTGATGACATGATCCCCAGTCTGATCTTGTCGCGACCCTGTACGAGAGCGGGCTTGGGGAGGGGATTGAGTTTGGTTTTCGCGAGTTCGATATTACCCCAAATGCGGTGCTGTTCGAGAATTTCATAACGGTCTTCATCCGTTTCGACGCGCGCGAGGTGATAATGTAACGCATCATGTAGACTTTCATGCGCCCATGTGCGGCCGAGATCGCGAAAGCTGCCGAGTGTTTTGACAATATCGAAACGCCCCATGCGCACGAGAATGTTACGCGCCATACGCACGAAGCGCGAGGGAAGAGGCCCGAGCGTTAACGCCTTCATGACGGCTTCATAGCCTGCTTGGATATGATCGGCTTCGACGCCATAGCGCGAGCGATCAAGACTATTGGCGTAATTCATCAAATAAATCGCATTGTCGGGTTTTAACTCGACGGCACGAAGATAATGTTTGTTACCGCGTTCGCGATCAAACCGCGCAACCGTTTCAGCCAATTGAAAATGAGCCCAATCATCATCAGGCTTCTCTTCCAAATGACGAAGAAGGAAGTCCTCGGCCTCTTTAAAGCGCCCTGCACGGCGATAGACCATAATCCGCGCTTCAATCAAACGATGATCGGTGGGAAGCTCTTTAAGGGACGCTTCAACGGCTTTGATGGCTTCATCATGACGCTCAAAATCCGTGTCCGCTTTGATACGATCAATCCATGACACAACATCTTTCGGTTGAAGTGCTACGGCCGCATCAAAATGACGGATAGCGTTCTGAAGTTGTCCCTTTTGCAAAAGGGCGTTGCCGATAAACCGTTCAGCGGCCTGATTTTTTGGATCAACGTCTTTAAGGGCGAGTGCTGATTGAAGTGCCTCGTCGCTTCGTTTCAATTCAATAAGAAGCAGAGTTTTATTGGCGAGCGCCGCCGTAGCACATTTATCGGCCTTGAAGGCTGCATCAAAAAACGAGAGCGCGTCATCCCAACGCCGCAGGCGTTTGGAGGCAATCCCCGATAGATTGAGAAGTTCCGCATCTTTCTTGTAGAGCGAGCAGGCGTTCAAAAGAAATGCCGCTGCATCAGCGGATCGCCCGAGCTGTAACAACATCCGGGCGAGATGAAATGATGCAAGGCGCGCCTCTTTGGGCGGCTTCTTGCCTTTGCTCTTCAGCCAGCGGTGTAGTTTCTTGACCGCATCATCACGTTGCCCTTTTGACTCAAGCGCAAGGGCGTCTTGTATAATTGCCATGGTTCACCCGGTTACAATTGCCGAATGTGACGTAAGGTAAATTGATTAAAAAGTCCAAAATGAAAGCGCGGCGGTTGTATCAAATGCAACGCAAATTCTTAGGCTTTTGTTAAAAAAGTGATGAGCCCGGCGGTTGATCCGTTGAGATTCGGATCATTTTTCTCGCCCTTCACGAGCGGTAACAGGCTGGTGGCGAGTTCCTTGCCTAATTCCACGCCCCATTGGTCGAAGGCATTGATGCCGAACACGGCCGCCTCGACAAAGACACGGTGTTCGTAGAGCGCAATCAACGCGCCGAGTTGAGACGGATCCAGCTCTTCATAGGCCAGTGTGATTGATGGCCGGTTGCCTGTAAAAACCCGATGCGGGGCTAGCGTCGCGGCGGCCTCCGCTGTGAGACCACGCGCGATAAGTTGCGCCTGGGCGTCCTCTTCTGTGCGGCCGATCAACAAAGCCTCCGACTGCGCGAGGCAATTAGCGATGAGTAAATCATGGTGCTCTTCAAGATCCGCGCGTTCAGGCTTTGCGGCAATTAGAAATTCAACGGGGATGATGTCGGTTCCTTGGTGAAGTAGTTGAAAAAACGCGTGTTGCGAATTGGTACCGGGTTCGCCCCACACGATGGGGCCGGAGGGCTTTTTTAAAACTGATCCATCAAGCGCCACGCGCTTGCCATTCGATTCCATATCGAGTTGTTGCACATAGGCGGGAAACCGCGCCAAGCGTTGATCATAGGGGATCAGAGCGCGCGTCGGATAATCGCAGATTACGCGATGCCAGATGCCGATAAGTCCAAAGATGATCGGTAGATTTTGATCAAGCGGCGCCGATTTAAAATGCGCATCAAGCGCACCTGCGCCTTCTAGAAATTTTTCAAAATGGTCCGCGCCAATCGCGATCGCTAAGGGCAAACCAATTGAAGACCAAATCGAATAGCGACCGCCAACCCAATCCCAGAATCCCGTAATCCGATCAGGGCGCACAGGAAAATCGGCAGCCTTGTCGAGCGCCGTTGTAACCGCCATGAAATGATCTGCAACCGCGTGATCACCTAAACGCTCAGCAATGAAACGCCGCGCGGAATGGGCGTTTGTCATTGTCTCAATCGTCGTAAAAGTTTTGGAAGCGATGATGAACAAGGTTGTTTCGGGATCGAGTTCAATCAATGTATCGGCAAGATGCGCCCCATCAACATTGGAAACAAAATGTAAGCGCGGTCCGTCATGCCATGGTGCAAGTGCTGCAGTTGCCATTGCGGGGCCAAGATCAGAGCCGCCAATGCCGAGATTAACAACATCAGTGAAGGCGCGGCCGGTTGAGCCGGATATTTTTCCGCTGCGCACACCTTCGGCAAGCGCAAACATTTTTGTACGTTCGGCTATAATATCGGCCATGATATCATGGCCATCAAGATTGAGGGGGCTCTTCTCGCGGCGACGCAAGGCTGTGTGCAACACGGCACGATTTTCAGTTTTATTGATACGGTCTCCCCGAAACATCGCATCGCGCTTTGATTCGAGTTCAACCGCGCGCGCTAAATCGAGAAGAAGAGCAAACGCCTTTTCATCGATCGCGCTTTTCGAGAAATCGAGAAGCATGCCGTTGTGATGGCGCGAGAATTGCGCAAAGCGATTTTGATGGACTTTGAATAGATCTTTGATCGGGCGCGTCTTTACCGCCTCCCAATGCATCGAAAGCTGATCGAAAATACTATCTATCTGCGTGCTCATCACTTCGGGTTCCGTCGCAAAATTAGGTCGTGACCATAAACCGCCTGTCTCTTGGGGCAAAGCGGGGTTGCGTGTGATCCCCTTGATCTTTCCGCATAATCGGGGCTCACTTTCACAAAGTTGGTCGTGTGTAAGAGGCTAAAGTCTGATGTCCTTGTCGATTGGACGCATTGAAGCGCGTTATGCCTCTCTGCCGGAGGGGTTTTTCGCCGCGCTGCCGCCGACCCCGGTTGCCGCCCCGCTTCTGATTGCGTTCAACGAATCACTTGCCGCCGAATTGGGCCTTTCGGTTGAGGGCCTTTCACCTCAGGCGCTCGCGCGTCTCTTTGCGGGAAATGACATTCCCGAAGGCGCATTGCCGATCGCTGTCGCCTATGCCGGCCATCAATTCGGAAGCTTCGTACCGCAGCTTGGTGATGGCCGAGCCATTCTTTTGGGCGAGATCCGTGATCAGTCCGGTCGTCTGCGCGATATCGCCTTTAAAGGCTCGGGCCGTACACCCTATTCGCGCGGTGGTGATGGGCGCGCCGCACTCGGCCCCGTCTTGCGCGAATACATTGTAAGCGAAGCAATGTATGCGCTGGGTGTGCCGACGACGCGCGCGCTTGCCGCAGTGTTGACGGGTGAACGTGTGCTGCGTGATCAAGGCCCGTTGCCGGGTGCGGTCTTCACACGCGTTGCCGCAAGTCATTTACGTGTGGGCACGTTTCAATTCTTTGCGGCGCGTGAGGATCACGAGTCTTTGCGCGCGCTTTTGTCTTTTGCGATTGAACGACACGATCCCGAAGCGAAAGACGCTTCCACTCCTGCGCTTGCTTTTTTAAGTGGTGTGATTGAACGCCAAGCGCAGTTGATTGCACGCTGGATGGGGCTTGGTTTTGTTCATGGTGTGATGAACACTGATAATACGACCATATCCGGTGAAACCATTGATTATGGCCCCTGCGCTTTTATGGAAGCCTATGATCCTGCCACCGTATTCAGTTCCATTGATCAATTCGGGCGTTATGCCTATGGGCGACAAGCCGCGATTGCGCAATGGAATCTCGCCCGTCTTGCCGAAGCGCTTTTGCCTTTGATTGATGAGGATGAAGAACGCGCGGTCAAAGAAGCCTCTGAAGCAATCTCAGGCTTCGCCCATCATTATCATAAAGCCTATGATGACGTGATGCGGATGAAATTGGGTCTTTTGAAAAAAGAAGAGGATGATACTGATCTTGTTGCCTCACTCTTATTGCGCATGCAGCAGAAGCAATCCGATTTCACTTTGACCTTCCGTGCTTTTGCAGAGGCGGTTACGCCCGATGGCGAGAGCGCTTTGCGCGCTCTCTTAGGCGGTGATAAAATTGCGGACCAGTTGATTGCGCGCTGGCGTGAGCGCTTTCTTCGTGAAGACGTCTCGTCGTCCGATCTCGTATCGCGGATCAAAGCCGCAAATCCAAAACGCATTCCGCGCAATCACCGCGTCGAGGAAGCGATTCAGGCGGCCATTATGTCGAATGATTTTGAACCCTTTCATCGATTAAATCGCGCGTTGCAAAATCCCTATGCGGATGATCCCGATTATGCGGCTTATGAAGCCCCCGCCACGCCGGATGAGCGTGTGCGTGTTACCTTTTGCGGGACCTAATCGAGGCCGCTTCCGTCATCCCCTTGATGAGGTCGCGCGCCTGTGTAAGGTAGGCCCCGAAATCAAAAGCCGCTTGGGCTTGCCGTTTTCTGATTGAATTGAGGAGTGATACCTGATGCAAACTGCTTTCGCCCCCCTTCGCGCCTTTGCCGCGCGGCCGAGCCTCGCCCGCGATGCGGTCTTGGTTGTGCTCGGATCGGTGCTTCTGGCGATCTCGGCCAAAGTGCAGGTGCCGTTCTGGCCCGTGCCGATGACCATGCAAACCTTTGTTGTCTTGATGCTCGGCGCTCATGCGGGGCTTCGTGTTGCCGCGCCAACTGTTGCCCTTTATCTCATCGAAGGCGCAGTTGGTCTGCCGGTGTTCTCGACGGGCGCGGGTCTGGCTTTCATGGCCGGTCCGACAGGTGGTTACCTCGCAGGCTTCTTGCTCTCGGCGCTGTTCGTGTCCTTCGCCTTCGCACGGGGCTTCAACCGCAATATTGCAACTGCCACTTTGATCATCCTGCTTGGTGATGTCGTGATTTTGGGTTTGGGCTTTTCGTGGCTCTCGACTTTGATCGGCGTTGAAAAGGCTTTTGCCGTTGGTGTGTTGCCCTTCCTGCCCGCAGAAGCATTGAAGATTGCGCTGACGATTGCATCAGTTCAGTTGGCAAAGCGTCGCGTCACTTCAGACGACGTCGCATAATCACGGCGCGGTAGAGGCGCGGTGCGCGAAAGCGCGATCCATCGCGCCGGTGCGACTCGTGAGCCAAGGAAAATGGCCGTAGCGGAACGAGAGTTCCTCTGCGGCCTTTTCGTATGTCGTACCTTCAACAAACCGCCGATACAGTGCGGATGCAAGACCCGAGCGATCCGCGCCGCCTTCGCAATGAATGAGCAAAGGTTTTTGCGCGTCGCGCATGGTGGCAATTAAGAGATCGAGTTTGGCGTCATCCGGCTCTTCATTCGCCGAAAGCGGCAAATCGATATGTGTGACGCCGAGTCGAAGTGCTGTCGCACGTTCCGCATCATACCATGCCGCGTTTTGTTGTGATCCGCGCAGATTGATCACTGTTTTGATCGCATGCTCGTGTATGACGCTTTCAAATGCCGAGGTAGAGAGTTGCGCGGAGCGATAGGCTTCGTTTTTTCCGATCTGGTGGATATTGCCGCTCAACCGCAAATACGCGGCCCATCCGATTGCGCCGCTTGCGGGCAGGGCGATCACAATCGAGATCGCCAACGCGGTGCGTTTGAGAAAGCGTTTCACGGCGGTGGTGAGGATCACGCTTTGAACACTTCTTTTGAAAGCGTAACCGTTTCGAGAAAATCCCAATCCAGCGTTACGCCAATGCCTAAGCCTTGCGGAACAGGCATTGTGCCGTTCTCAGTCTCGAGCTTTTCATGAATGATGTCGCGCGGAAAATAACGGCTCGCGCTTGATGTATCGCCGGGCTTTTTGAAATTACGTAGGGTCGACAAATGAATGTTATGCGCCCGGCCAATACCTGACTCAAGCATGCCACCACACCACACGGGAACAGAAAAAGCCTCGGCCATATCGTGAATGCGTATAGCCTCGCCATAACCGCCCACACGCCCAACTTTAACATTGATCACGCGTGTTGCGTCCGTTGTTAACGCTTTGCGTGCATGCGCCGCCGTGCGAATACTTTCATCAAGGCAAATCGGTGTGATGATTTCTTTTTGGAGTGTTGCATGATCATGCAAGTCATCATGCGCCAGGGGCTGCTCGATATAATCCATCCGGAAACAATCGAGCGCGCGCATCACATTCATGTCGCCAAGCGTATAGGCGCTGTTGGCATCGACACTCAAAGGGCAATCAGGAAACCGCGCGCGGATAGCTTCAACGATTTTGACATCATGGCCCGGCATGATTTTCAATTTTATACGCTTATAGCCTTTGTCGAGATGTTCTTGTGTTTTCGCAATCGTCTCGTCAAGCGGCATGATGCCGAGCGACACGCCGACATTGACGCGATCCCCCGAACCACCGAGATAGGTTTGCAAAGGCTGCTTGAGACTCTTCGCGAAGAGATCATAAAACGCCATCTCGACCGCGGCCTTCGTCATATAATGGCCGCGCCATGGCGAGAGAATAGGATCCAACGCGTGCGGATGCTCAAAGCGTTTGCCGACAATTTGTGGCAGATAGACGTCGCGCAACAATACCATGCCGCTTGCAATTGTTTCCTCAAGATAATCGGGCAGAGGATCAACGACGCTCTCCGCATAGGCTTCCAAACCTTCGCCACGCAAAATGAGCAGCGGAAAAGTTTTGTCATGCATCGTGCCGGTTGAAATCGTGAAGGGCTTTAACAACGGCAAACGCACGATGCGCAATTCAGCTTCGTCAATTTTGATCCCGCGCATTGCTTCTTGTCTCCTCGATTTCCTCATGCCTGCCCTTGTGGCGGGCATCCACGACTGACTTCAGATCCGCATCCCTCGGCGTGTCAAGCAAATCAATTTCTTTCGCATTCGCCATTCAGCGGGAGCCGAGGCGGGCGGGGGCGGCCGAACAACCATCCGGCTTGACAGGTAAGGGCTCTCTTGGCAGAAAATTATTTTCACGGATGGGGGGTCGGGGTTTCCCGGGTCTCTTTCCGCTCTCGCTAGGGGTGCTGTGTCGAGGGCCTTCGGGTCGGTCGGGGCGGCTGAGAACAAACCCTCCGAACCTGAATGAGGTAATCCTCGCGCAGGGAAGCACAACGAAATGCCGGTTCTTGCCGGTGCCTTCGGACAAGCTTTCCTGCCATCGCGATCAAAAAGGACGATCACAATGGCAGCTTCCGCCCAAAATTCCGCAATGTCTATTCCCGCACACGAGCGCGTCTTCGGCTTTCGTGACCAAATGGCGCTCTGGTTCAGCCTCGGCGTCGGCCTGCTTGTTATGCAAGTGGGCGCGTTTCTTATGCCGGGCCTAAGCCCTGGCCTTGCCGCGCTCGCGATTCTTGTTGGCTCGGTTCTGGGCGCGCTTATTCTCGCGATGACCGCGCGGCTTGGCCAAGAAACCGGACACTCTTCCGGCGGCATTATTGAGCTCGGCTTTGGTTCCGCCTTCGGCAAAGTGCCGATCATTCTGAATGTCATTCAGCTCCTCGGCTGGACTGCGTTTGAAATCGCAATCATGCGCGATGGTACTGTGGCTGTGGTTAAGCAATGGCTTGGCTTTGAAGGAACGATGCCCGCTTTGATCGCCACGATTCTTTGGGGCGGTATTTTATTGCTGCTGATGCTGGGGTCGATGACAAGCCTCGTGCGTCAATTCTTATCGCGCATCGGCTTGCCGCTCGTTATTATCTCGCTGCTCTGGCTCACTTATGTGTTTGTGTCCGCTTCAAGCGCTAAAGGCTGGAGCACATTGTTTTCAACAACGGGCACGGGCGAGATGGGCTTCTGGTCCGGCGTTGATCTCGTCATCGCCATGCCGATTTCATGGTTGCCGCTTGTTGCCGATTACGCCCGTTATGGCCGCTCTGCGAAGGGTTCTTTCAGCGGAACTTTTATCGGTTATGTGTTTGCGAATATCTGGTGTTATGCGCTGGGTGTTCTCGTTATCCTCAATCAACCAAGTGGTGATCTCGTCACCGGTTTATTGCTCGCTCAGTTCGGCTTAATCGCACTCTCGCTGATTATTCTCGATGAGCTTGATAACGCCTATGGCGATCTTCATTCGGGGTCGGTCAGTTCCGAGCGTCTCATTTCTGGTTTCTCACTCAAAACGCGCGGAATTGTTTTAGGTGTTGTGTCGATTGCGATTGCGAGTGCAATTGATATGCATGCGATAGAGCCATTTCTTCTTTATCTCAGTTCTGTGTTTGTGCCACTCTTCGGTGTGATCCTTGCTAACTACCGGAACATTAAGGCGCGGGCGCATGCTTCAGCGCCGGTGAACGCGATTAACATCGCTCCGGTTGGGGCATGGCTCGTCGGCATTGCGACTTATCATGGCGCGGCAATGGGGTATACGGATTTTGGCAGCGCGCTGCCAAGTCTGATCATGTCCTTTGTACTCGCTAAGATCTTCTCGGCACTGAGCGATAAAGAATGAATAAGAGCTGATGACTACAAACGTCGCTATCGTCGGATCAGGTGTCATGGGGCTCACCGCCGCGCATCAGCTTGCGCTGCGGGGAGCCTCTGTCACTATTTATGATCGGCGGCGTGAAGCGGGGCGGGGATGCTCTTGGTGGGCGGGCGGTATGCTCGCCCTCTGGTGCGAAATGGAAAGTGCCGAGCCTTTGATCGGCGACTTGGGTCTTGAGTCGCTTGCTTATTGGCGTGAGTATTTTCCCAATGTGATCAACAAAGGCAGTCTTGTTGTGGCGCCGCCGCGCGACACGCCGGATCTCAAGCGCTTTGCCGCGCGCACATCGCATTTCGAGATTATTGATGGTCCACGCATTGCCGCGCTTGAACCCGATCTCGCCGGACGCTTTGAAACAGGTTTATTCTTCAAGGAAGAAGCACATCTTGATCCGCGCAACGCACTGAGCTTTCTTCAAGAGCGGCTTCAAAAAAATTTGGGCGTGACATTCAAAATGGATGCTGATGTCCGGCCGGAAGCGCTCGATGCGTCTTACGTGCTTGATTGCCGTGGCTATGAAGCGCGTGATGTACTTTCTGATTTGCGCGGCGTCAAAGGTGAGATGCTGATTGTGAGATCAACTGAGATTTCACTATCACGCCCCATTCGCCTGCTTCACCCGCGTATCCCCGTTTATATTGTGCCCCGTGATGATCATCATTTCATGGTCGGCGCGACAATGATTGAAAGCAGTGATCAATCACGCATTTCAGCACGTTCCATGGTTGAGCTTTTGAATGCGACCTATGCGCTTCATCCCTCTTTCGGTGAGGCGGAGATTATCGAGACGGGTACCGATGTGCGACCCGCCTTTCCTGACAATCTACCGCGCATCCGGCGCGCGGGGAACATCTTGCGATTAAACGGACTTTATCGGCATGGCTATCTCGGCGCACCGGCTCTCGCACGTCGCGCGGCAGAGATCGTCATGGACGGCAAAACATTTCCGGAGGTTGAACGGTGATGATCATCGTGAATGGTGAAACGATGGAAACCAAAGCGCAAACCGTAGCCGAGCTTTTGGATGAGCTCGGCTATGAGGATATGCCGGTTGCTACCGCACGCAATATGACGGTTGTGCGTAAGCGTGAACGCGCTGAGACAAAACTCAATGACGGCGATCGCATCGAGATCCTGGTGCCGATGCAAGGGGGCTAAGTGTGAAAGACGGCGTAACATTTTATGGCGAGACGGTGTCATCGCGTTTGCTTTTAGGTACCGCGCAATATCCGTCGCCTGCTATTCTTTCCGATGCGATCAAAGCCTCAGGCTCCGAGCTTGTAACGGTCTCCCTGCGACGTGAATCGACAGGCGGCAAAAGTGGTCGTGCCTTTTGGGATTTGATCAAAGCGCTAAATGTGCGTGTTCTCCCCAACACTGCCGGATGTCATTCGGCCAAAGAAGCGATTACGACTGCCGAGATGGCGCGCGATGTGTTTGATACCGACTGGATTAAACTCGAAGTCATCGGTCATGCCGATACGTTGCAACCGGACGTGTTTGGTCTTGTAGAAGCCGCGCGGGAGCTTGTCGCACAAGGGTTCAAAGTGTTTCCCTATACGACTGACGATCTCGTCGTCGGTGAAAAGCTTCTTGCTGTCGGTTGTGAGGTATTGATGCCTTGGGGTGCGCCGATTGGTTCGGGCAAAGGCTTGAACAATGTGTTTGCGTTAAAAACCATGCGCGCGCATTTTTCCAATGTACCGCTTGTGGTTGATGCGGGGATCGGTCTTCCTTCACATGCCGCCGCTGCCCTCGAATTGGGTTATGATGCAGTGTTGCTCAATACCGCTGTGGCAAAAGCGGGAGATCCGGTCACCATGGCAAAAGCCTTTGCGCTTGCCGTCGAAGGGGGCCGTTTATCCTATCATGCAGGGGCGATGGAAGCGCGCGATATGGCCGTGCCTTCGACGCCTGTTCTCGGTTTGGCTTTTTCGGAGTTTTAATATGTTTGATCCGTTTTATCTTCTCGTGGATTCATCGCAATGGCTTGAGCGACTTTTGCCGCAAGGCGTAAAAACTGTTCAACTGCGGATGAAGGATAAAAGCCAAGGCGAAATCACCCACGAGATTTTGCGCGCGAAGACTCTCTGCGCGCACCATGGTGCAACACTCATCATCAATGATTTCTGGCAAAGCGCGATTGATGAAGGGTGCAGCTATGTACATCTCGGCCAAGAAGATATGGAGCTCGCCGATATTCCTGCGTTGAAGCGCGCCGGCATTCGCATCGGTCTTTCTACCCATACGCCGGAAGAACTCGATAAGGCTCTGGCCCTTGATCCCGATTACATCGCGCTTGGTCCCATCTGGCCGACATTGCTCAAAAAGATGAGCTATGCGCCGCAGGGCATAGAGCGCATCAGTATTTGGAAAAAGGCAATTGGCGATTTACCGCTTGTTGTGATTGGCGGCATCACACCTGAACGCGCGCCGCTTGTGTTGCGCGCGGGGGCTGACAGTGCCTGTGTTATCACTGATATTTTGACGAATGCTGATCCAGAAGCACGCACGCGCGAATGGGTTGAAGCGACGGCGCCGTTCAGACATTAAGCGATCACGCGTCGAGCGCGCGGCCATCTTCGGCCGCCCAACCGATGCGGACAATGTCACCGGATTTAAACTTCCGCTGATTGCTTTGGTTGGGCGTCTTCACAATAAATTCGTCGCTTCCAAGTGCTGAAACGCGAAGGCGAATATGATCGCCAAGATAAATCACCTCTTGGATACGCGCATCGATCACGCAGTCGGCTTGCGTCGGATCGATTGATACGCGCTCGGGACGGATTGAAACGGATGTCGCCTCACCGGCCGCACAGTGGACGGCCAGTGCATCGAAGCTTCCGCCTTTTGTTTCAATTCGTGCTTTGCCATTTACGATCGAGATAACGCGACCCGCGATACGGTTATTTCCGCCGATAAATTGCGCCACAAAACTATTATTGGGTTTTTCGTAAAGATCGGTCGGCGTTGCTAATTGTTGGATATTGCCGTCATTGAAGACTGCAATCCGATCCGACAGTGTCAGCGCCTCGGATTGATCATGCGTTACATAAACAATCGTAATACCAAGGCGCTTATGCAGGTGTTTGATTTCATATTGCATATACTCGCGCAATTGCTTGTCGAGGGCACCAAGCGGCTCATCCATCAGGAGGACTTTAGGCTCAAAAACGAGCGCTCGTGCAAGCGCGATACGCTGTTGTTGACCGCCGGATAATTGCATGGGTTTACGCGTATCAAGGCCACTCATTTTCACCATGTCGAGCGCTTTGCGCACACGGTCGGCGATTTCAACTTTATCAACATTTCTCACTTGAAGCGGGAACGCGATATTCTCAGCAATCGACATATGCGGAAAGAGTGCGTAGTTTTGGAACACCATACCGAGCCCGCGTTTATGCGGAGGGATATCATTAATGCGTTCACCGTTGAGATAAATCTCGCCGCTCGTGACGCTTTCAAATCCCGCAAGCATCATCAGTGTTGTTGTTTTACCCGAACCCGATGGACCAAGTATTGTTAGAAACTCACCGCGACCGATCGAGAGATTGAGCGATTTTACGACAAGGTTGATGCCATCATAGGTTTTTTCAACCGCTTCGAAACGGACAAATCCTTCACCGCTGGAATATGAAGCTATCATTCAGTCATCCGTACCTTGTCATTCTTGGTGAGGGCCGGTTGTCCTCATCCATCACAACATCATTTCCAAATATTAGACTTGGGGGCCAATTTTTGTCCACCTTTGCCCGTTTGGATTTCATCGAGCTTAGATTTTTGGCCTTGCGCTTAGCGCTTTCGCTGTATCGCTAACAAGTGTCGACAATGTTTTAAAGGCCGGCGCAAGCGGATTTGATTTCCGCCAGATCATGCCGATTGTGCGTGTGGGTTCAGGGGCACCAAAGGGAATGATCGATACGGACGCCGAACGCGTTTCAACAGAAACAGCCATTTCTGGAATCAAAGTCACACCAAGACCCGCATCAACCATTTGCACGAGCGTTGCGAGCGAGCTGCCATCGAGTGTTTCGCGTGGACGTCTCAAAGTGATGTTGCAAAATTCAAGCGCCTGATCACGAAAGCAATGACCTTCTTCGAGAAGAAGAAGCCGCATTTCTTGTAACATTTTCACGCTTGGCACAGGTTTTCCGTCATCGCTCTTGGGACGCACAAACACAAAACGTTCTGTAAAAAGCGGCGTCTCTTCGAATGAAGGCTCTGAAACCGGTAATGCAACAATGGCTGTATCAATGCGGCCTTGCGCGAGATCTTCAATCAGGCGCGGCGTCAAAGTTTCGCGAACATGAATATCGATATCGGGTGTTTGGCGTTTCAAGGCGCCGACAAGGGCAGGAAGAAGATAGGGCGCAATGGTCGGGATGATGCCCATGCGCAAGCGCGAGAGAACATTGCCTTTCTCATTGCGGGCGAAATCTTCGAGATCTTGAACCGAGCGCAGAATATCTCGCGCGCGGGCTACAAAATCAGCGCCGAATGATGTGAGCCGCACCTGTCTCGTATCGCGCTCAAACAATGCAACGCCGAGATGATCTTCGACCTCTTTGATCTGAAGGGAGAGGGCCGGTTGCGAAATCGCACAGAGATCGGCCGCGCGCCCAAAATGACCGGTTTGGGCGAGGGCCTGGACATAGCGCAACTGCTTCAAAGTCAGGTTATTCATAAGTTTTAGTTATCATAAATATCAAAAAATCAAAATTAAACAAATCATTGGAACCTGATACAAGTCAAACCATCGCGAGTCGCTTGCCGTATATAGGCCAAGGACAAATTCATCCGATCCGTTGTTTGGGGAGATCATAATGAGCGGAACTGAGACAAAAGCGGGCAAATGCCCGGTGGTTCATGGCAATCCAAGCCATGCGACATTCGGCAATCGGTCAAACCGCGATTGGTGGCCGAAGCAGCTCAATCTTCGGATCCTTCATCAAAATTCGGCAATGACCGATCCGATGGACCCGTCTTTCGATTATGCCGAAGCCTTCAAGAAGCTTGATTACTCAGCGGTCAAAAAAGATCTCCATGCTTTGATGACGGACTCACAAGACTGGTGGCCTGCGGACTATGGTCACTATGGTCCCTTCTTCATCCGCATGTCATGGCATAGCGCGGGAACCTATCGCACAGGCGATGGTCGTGGCGGTGGCTCGCGCGGATCGCAACGTTTCGCGCCTTTGAACAGCTGGCCGGATAACGCCAATCTCGATAAAGCGCGTCGCCTCTTGTGGCCGATCAAACAGAAATATGGCAACGCGCTGTCTTGGGCTGATCTCATGATCTTGGCGGGCAATGTCGCGCTTGAATCGATGGGCTTCAAAACATTTGGTTTCGCCGGTGGTCGTGAAGACATTTGGGAACCTGAAGAAGATATCTATTGGGGCAAAGAAGAGACGTGGCTCGGTGACGAGCGCTATAAAGGTGATCGTGATCTCGAAAATCCACTCGCGGCTGTGCAGATGGGTCTCATCTATGTCAATCCGCAAGGCCCAAATGGTCAACCTGATCCACTCGCATCGGCGCGCGACATTCGCGAAACCTTCGCGCGTATGGCGATGAATGACGAAGAAACGGTTGCGCTTATTGCGGGTGGTCATACCTTCGGCAAAGTACATGGTGCCGCTGATCCTTCAAAATATGTTGGGCCAGAGCCTGAAGGCGCAAGCATTGAAGAGCAGGGCCTTGGATGGAAGAACACCTATGGTCCGGGCCATGGCACACACACGATCACGAGCGGTCTAGAAGGCGCGTGGACGAAAGAGCCGATCAAGTGGGACAACAACTATCTCGACAATCTCTTCGACTATGAATGGGAACTGACGAAGAGCCCTGCAGGCGCTTGGCAATGGACGCCGAAAGATGGTGCGGGTGCAGGCACGGTTCCTGATGCGCATGATCCGTCTAAGCGTCATGCACCGATGATGCTGACATCTGATTTGGCACTGCGAGTCGATCCAATTTATGGTCCGATCTCGAAGCGCTTCAAAGATAATCCGGCTGAATTTGCTGATGCATTTGCGCGTGCATGGTTCAAGCTCACGCATCGCGATATGGGTCCGAAGACACGGTATCTCGGTCCTGAAGTGCCGAAGGAAGATTTGATCTGGCAGGATCCGGTTCCGGCCGTTAATCATCCGCTTGTCGATGCAAAAGATGTTGCCGCATTGAAGGCGCAGATTTTGAGCGCAGGTATTTCAATCGCTGATCTTGTTTCAACAGCATGGGCGTCGGCTTCAAGCTTCCGCGGATCGGATCGTCGCGGTGGTGCGAATGGTGCCCGTATTCGCTTGGCACCGCAAAAGGATTGGGAAGCGAATACTCCTGCAACGCTGCACAAAGTATTGGCGGCGCTTGAAACGATTCAAGCAAAGTTCAATGCGTCAGCAACAGGCGGCAAGAAAATCTCGCTCGCTGATTTGATTGTGCTTGCGGGGGGTGCGGCGATTGAAGATGCGGCCAAGAAGGCGGGTCATTCAATTGAAGTGCCGTTCACAGCGGGTCGTATGGATGCCAGCCAAGAGCATACGGATGTTGAGTCCTTCTCGGTGCTCGAACCGATTGCCGATGGGTTCCGCAATTATCAGAAGGGTCGCTATTCCGTGTCTGCTGAAGAGTTGTTGCTCGATAAAGCACAGCTTCTCAATCTGACAGGCCCAGAAATGACGGCGCTTGTGGGCGGTCTTCGTGTTCTCAACGCGAATACCAGCAAAGCGCAGCATGGCGTGTTCACGAAAGCGCCTGAAACACTCAGCAATGATTTCTTCGTTAATCTCCTCGATATGTCCACCGGGTGGAAGGCGACGGATGACAAGGCTGAGACCTTTGAAGGCCGTGATCGCAAGACGGGTGCAGTAAAGTGGACGGCCACGCGTGTTGATCTTGTCTTCGGATCGAATTCGCAATTGCGCGCCTTTGCCGAAGTCTATGGTCAAGCTGATTCAAAAGCGAAGTTTGTGAAAGATTTCGTTGCCGCCTGGAGCAAAGTCATGATGCTCGACCGGTTCGATCTCGCTTAATTGGCCTTATAAAAAGAGAGTTTAAGGGCGTAATCCTTTTGGGTTGCGCCCTTTTTCCTTTGAAGTCGCCCGAGCGCCCCACATTGCATGAGAGCGCATGGCTGATTTATAAGAACATAAGAACGTTCATCGATTCGGCCTGATGGCGCGTTTTTCCATTAGCCCAAACACTAAAGCCGGAGGCTTATTATGTTAAAATTTTTATCGTCTGCGACTGTTGTCACGCTTCTCGCTTTGGCGAGCCCTGCATCGGCCAATCCGTTTTTTGGACCCAATGACTCCTCTTGTGTGACCGCGGCAGAGGCGTCGGCGAAACAATATGAACATGAGCAGAAAATCATTTGGGGAAAAATGGGCGGTTCGATTCAGGAATTCAAACAGCAGCGCTATTTTGTTTCCGGCCGCAATCAATGTTTGCTCGATGTGAAATTCAAGATTGCCCAGAAGGGTCGCCTTGTGACCACGCGCTATCTTGTTGATGCGTTTGAGCGTCGTATTTATGGCACCTTCTATGGTGTTGGTGATACTGGTGGTGAGGCGAAACCGCTGACCTGCAATTATGGCGTGAATTTTAATGAAGCCGGCCAATGCGCCAATGAGTCTGAATTTGAAGACGTAATCCAGCAGCTTGTTAAATAAGACGAGCGCGCTAAACGCCTCTGCGGATTATCACACAAATAAAAAAGCCATCGCGTATCCGCGATGGCTTTTTTTATTTAATCACATGCGAGGCGCTTAGTCCGTAACAAGGACAAGCGACCAGTAGCTCTTGTAGCGCGACTTTGCTGAGTCCGCGCGCGCCATGCCCATATATTTTGCATTCTTCAGGCGCATATTTTCATTGTGATAGGGAGAGCGGATC
>Ga0214917_10003197_pt1 | contig 19195 bp, 17 predicted proteins | sample LL_1208_BB_MetaG_FD_177983 | JGI IMG/M metagenome (GOLD analysis project Ga0214917, IMG submission 177983) | Freshwater microbial communities from Lake Lanier, Atlanta, Georgia, United States - LL_1208_BB | ecosystem: Environmental > Aquatic > Freshwater > Lake | place: USA: Georgia | collected...
AAGTATGCTAGCTCTCAACTGATTTCGATTATCATCTGAATATTCGCAGAAAAAATGAGTTTCAGAAATTTCTACTGGGCTCATGATTAAATACGAATTTATATTCTCGCCATACAGACAGCCTGGGACTTGTCAAGTTTTTGCATCAGGATTGCTGTTTAATAAAATCTAAGGACACATTTTGCTAAGAAGAAATGAAATTCCATGCTCTCTGCGTACAAATTAAAACTTTATATCTATAGTGCGGCCAAATCAAGTATTATAGGGTAAATTTCTTGGATTAATATCAGCGAAATTAATCCACTAGATTCAACTATTGCATGGCTTACAATTCCATAATTATACACACTGGTGTGAAATAGAAACGGCGAGATTTCAATAATCATTATTATTAAACATAATGAAACTGAGGTGCTCGTAATTAGTGTTGCTGCTCAGGGAGTCATTCGACGAAAAGTGATGTATACATTTTGATTCAACTTAGCCAGGACCTGATCAGTAACTGATTAGCCACTTGGCCAATCCGATTCCAATCTAATCATGAAATACCCTCACGAACAATATCAAACCAGCAAAGAGCAACAGGGTTGCAATTCCTTTGGTGGAGTTGAGAATTCACTGCTGCTTGGACAATCAAAGATCCGGGCTTGCAATTCATTACCGGTTATGAAGTCTGAAATTCGCCCCATGGTCGTATCGCGCATGCGCGTCAGATTAATCTCGAATGCTAATAATAACTGGCTACAGCAAGCCTGGTGTCTATAACTAAAACAATGGTAGTTTGACTTATCCAAAAGTTTTGCGCTTGCGCGGTTTTTATTTTCCCTAGACGCAATCTCTATACTTGCAAATAGATCCTGTGGCACAAAATTAGAAACAAATTTGCAATTTTTATAAAGTGCTGCTATTATAGGAAAGCAACCCATAATCAATTTCATGAAGTCCATTGAGATAAAAACTGACCCAGCAGGCTACCTGTCATTTGGTAAGCTGAGTAGTGATCAAATTTTAAAACTAGTAGAGAGTCTTGAAACAGAGGAAATATCTGATGATCTTATGGAAATTAGATATAATTCAGAGGGAGATCTAAATGAGTGCGAGGGGGTATTTAATTCCGGCCTCCCCGGAGAACTAGGGAATGAAGGTACTATTGTATTTGATGACTACATACCTAAAATTGGACCTTTAGAAGCCGAAAATTCAAAATTTGCAGATGGCGTATACGTAATTTATATGAAGCTTTCAAAATGCTCCTTTGGATTTGAGTTTGATCCAGATGAACCATACGACCAAAAATTATTAGAGGAGGTTTGCGTTCCGGTTAATGTGCCAGCGGAAATTAAGCATGGCTGCTACGGCCATCCTAACTACAATGTAGTTGTGGGATATAGATACAAAGGAGAAGATATTGAAGAAGCTCTTGAAGGTGAATTAGTTGATAGAGGCTTTGATCCACATCTTATCTTTTTTGCTATCAAGGATGGGATAACCAGTGTTGTCTACAGCTATTATAATGATAAAGATGAGTGGGGCGACAAAGAATTTCTCCCAAAACTGCTATCTTCATTTCTTTGATTCTTCAAGTTAGTCTAATAATTTAGTCAATATCAGGATTTAATAGCAAATATCGTGCTGGTTGAACTGGTTGACACATTTAATCATCAGCATGAATAATTTATGCCGTAAGCTTATTGTCACTATAAATACATGCTTAAAATTTTCCAGAAGATGAAGATTGTTAATAGACAATATTTTACTATCAAAGCCTTAATAGCTTTCATAGCACAACAAGTGGAATGATTAGGCTGCGAAATCACCTAGCCCATGGTCGCAGCATACTTACTCTCTCAAGTCGCCCAGTAGAAGCGGTGGAGCGTATTAATAACTTAGATCTATTGATCACAAAAATTAGGCAACTCCTTGAAGAACGTGAGAATTTATGGGAGGTTTTTGCTGCTACTGAGGTCATTGGCCTAGATGACAGCACTTTAATTTTGGCAGGTAAAGGTGCGGCAGCGCTGCCACTTCCACCACCAATTCATGTGATTACAGCCCAGAACCCCCATGAGCGGGTCTTGACGGATATTGTGAACAACAAGCGCCATCAATTGCTTCACAGCTACTTAAAGATGCGCTTTCCTAAAGCCAAATTGATTGAAGTTATCGGTAAGTCTTGTAGTGGGCCATGGGTAGAAACTGGTTGGGCGATAAGCGGCCTATCGCGTTTAGATGCATTGGCAATTGCTCACGGTTTTCAACAAAGAGCGATATTTTAGATCACTAGAGATGACGTGATCGTTATTGGAGCAGATGCTGTTATTCGCAGAACTATTCCACGTTTGCGTTAATTCAACGCCACATACTCCTGAGATTACCAAACAACCACATACAAAAACCGATTGCTATCCATTCATAGAACATCACCACAATCCATATTAAACCAGCCAGCAAAAGAAGGGCGCCAAGTCCCTTTGCAATTATTAACCAATCCTCTCGATTAAAGCCATCTGGGTCAAGGGAATTTTCGCTGCATTTAGTGGTTGGTGTTATTAAAATTGTTGCTTTATGAGCCCTGAGAAATTCACCTTTTTTGTTGAATGGCATCTCATTTCCTCAGGAATCCCAACCACAGGTAGTACATTTTTGCGTGTATTCAACTTGAATCGAGTTTGTAACTTGAAGTGGATGTGAAAAAATTTCAGCTGCATCTCCGCCAAGCTGATGATCATTACTGTTGCAAACCAACGTGTACTGGCTTAAGTGGCCTAACAACTTCTTCACGTGGCAAAGGTTATTGCGATTGAGCAGATCAATCGCTAATTTCAATCCCACCTGGACCACATAGGCAATATCGATTGCAATGCCCGGTTCGAAGTTGATGTGTTCAGCTTTAGTTTCATTGCTGTAATAGCGGCGCTTTTGTTTAGTCTGGTTTGCTAAATCACCATTTAGTTTTCCGAACGCACAGCCATAGCAGGGCATTGGCTCTTCTGGATACCAATAAAAAATTTCACCTGCGAATGCTCGCTCCCATAAACCAATCGATAAAAATGCCAGATTTAGTTGCGCAGCTAGTTGGGCTCCATAGCGATCAGCACGGCGACTATCGGCTGCGGCTAACAGCAATGTCGGCTGATTTTTACTTTGATTGTTCAGTGAATTACTAAAATCTTTAACCACAACTGGATCCAAGCGTTCAATGGTTGTGATATGTACATTTATATCTGCCAACGGGTTGATAAGCCGGATTCGATCGGCAACAGCCTGGGCTTTAAATCGGCCAACATCTGCTAGGCCGCACTGATGTCGGCAGAGATTTTCAATCGAGAGGATATCGTCATCAATTAGCAAGAAGCGACCCACGCCGCTACGAGCTAAATCAAGCGCGGCCAAGCTCCCTACCGAACCGCAGCCACAGATGATCACACCAGACTCGCGCATCGCTGCCGTTTCTAATAGGCCGGCATTACGTGAACTCAAGTCCACATCTAGGTTGTAAGCGTGCGCTTCACAAGAACGACCATTAGCGCTGAACCTCCAGCCACCTTGGTGTGGTGTGGCCTGCAGCCCCAATGATTTGTTACCACTGGTGAGATTTATGCATCCAGCTACGGGTTTGTCTGCTGGCAGCACAAGCACGTGGCCAGTTTCGGAGTGGTAGAAACCATGCAAATCAGCATCAACATCTGATAAAGCAAAATCCGCCGGGAACCTAACGAGCAGCGATAGCGCCTTAGCGTCAGCAACCATGATTCACCTCCAGTAGGTGATCACTAAATTGTGAGCCGTTAAGACGCAGCCCATCATCACGTAAGGCGGTAATTAGCCCGCTACAACACAGTGCCAGCTCCCAGAGTTCACGGCAAGGCCCACGCTGTTCAACTAGCGCTAGCTGCAAACAGTGACCACAGGCGCGCAGGCCATAAAGCCAGCGCTTTTGAACATCTAGTTGATGCAGAAAGGGATCTAGTGCGTTCGCTAACTTCAACTGAAGTGCCGAATGGGCACGGGGCAAACGAATGAACAATTGCTGTAGATCCAACGCTAAGTCCTGATCGTTAAGCTTCTTTGGACTGATATCTGCCGCGCAGATTGGTGTAAGTAAAGAACTATCGATTAAGCCATCCCCCACTACAGCAGGTAGACGCTGGTAAGAAAGATCTTTAGGCACGTGATACGCCGTAAGCCGGAAATCAGGATCGAGATTGACCAGACAAGACAGTGCGCCATGAATTGACGTGGATGCAAAGCGACGGTTGGTGATGTCGTCGACCTTGGAGAAATTATCAAAACTATTTGGGTGGCGATGCCATAGGCCAATGAGCCGCAATGGCAGGCGGTATTGACGCGCTAATTTACGGGCTAGATGATTAACGTAGGCGCGGTCGTATTCGAACGTAGTTGATGTGCAAAGTGCGCCCAAGCCGGGATCGATCGCCTCGATTACTTGCCAGCGGTGCTGGTAAAAATGGCCCAGGAGAATTCCACCTGTTTCAAGGGGGTGGTGTTCCATTGTCTCAGCGCAGATTGCCGCATGGGCACGGCCGCTAAAGATCACCTCAATTGGAACGTAAGGTTTGTCTAAAGTCATAAAACCTCAGATGCTATGGCCAGCAAATTGGTCGGTGCTTAGATCTCCAAGCATCCATAACTCAAATGCTGCTATCCATTTAGAGGCCCAAGCCAGAGCGCTGGCTCCTGTGCTGCTGTGATCTCGACCATGACGAAAAGCATCAGCGGCCACAGTGCAGATGCTCAGCTCACCGCTGCTTTCGTGGCGCAATGTATGGGGAATCGGTTCACCTAATTGCTCGCAAAGAGCAGATAGATCGGGTTCAATCGAAAACACAGTGATCGAGCCTCCGTAGTCTTCTCCATGGGGGTGGTCGTTGTCATAAACCAACTGCAGATGCCAGATGCGTTGACTGCCGGGAATACCACTGGCAAGAGAGCCAAGCCAACTCATGCGGCCATCGACGAGGCGATCAGGTCGAAATTGCGGAAAGAAGTGGTTCATAGCTTCCAGCTCGACCTGAAACAATTCAGGGTCCCTTTCGTACCAGTACAGGGAGGGTGCAGCGAGCTTGCCCTCGGGCACGGTGATAGCAACTTCAGAAATACCTTGATCACTTAGGAGCTGAACAGCGCCCTGTTGAGTCACCATCACCTCCTCACCACGCAGGAGCTGAGCAGCTAGTAGTTGGCGGCGAGCAGAAGCGACGTCCTTAACGGTGGCAGGCATGGGATTGATTGGAAGGTATATACATGTTTTCAACTACACAGTTATTTGATGCAATTTACGCGCGAATAACCAAAGGAAGATCAGGTAGGAGGGACCTAGAATGGCTTGTATTAATGGTTTGGATTAATGGTTTGGATTAAATAAATGCTTACCGCAATGCCCAATAACAATTTGAGCAAGCTGCTCATCCCAGCAGAAATGAATTCTTAATGCTTGATTTTCTGAATCCTTTGCTCCGATCTTTAAATGTTGCCACATCTCCACTGTTTTGTTGGCGTAATTAAATGTGCGTTCTCTCCTTGACTTTGGGTTGCGCTCAATTGTTTGCGATTCCCTTGGTGCATAGTTTACTGATCCAAACACTCTACCTGCAATAATATCGGGCGTACCGGCTATTTTTTCTGTTCTAAAGCTCGTAGCAAGCAACCAAAGTAATTCAAATAATTGATCTCCATATTCAAATCCACGCGCTTGATCCGCTGAACTCCAAGCACTATCTAGTATTAATAAAGTTCCAGGACAAAGTTGTTCACTTACCAGCTCCAGGCAGCTTCTAGGCTTCAAGCGCTCTCTGCCTGCAATAGAACGCAAACTTGATAGCAAGCGACTATTTAAGTCTTCAGGATTATTTACCTCATTACTGTTACGCCATGGCGTATAGCCAAAATCATTTTGCCCAGAAACTGGAGCAACCTGTTCAAGATATGCCAGTTGCAATTTCATTGCATCGTGTTCGGCTGTAATCTGTTCTAATTGATCTCCTAATGAACGATTTTCTGCTAAAGCAAGCTGTAATTCCTGATCTTTAAGATCCATTTCTTGCTTTAATTCATCTTCAAGGTCTTCTGCTAACTCAATTGCTTCTTCTCCTTGGGCCTGCGCTTTTTCTGTACGACGCTCCCATGCAGCTTTATTGAATTCATATTCACGCCGCAATCGACGTTCCTCTGCCCTACTTGAATCAAGACGTTTATTTATATCTTCTTCTATTGCCTGTAGTTCTTTTAATTTTTCCTGCCTTTCAAGAATGCGAGTTGCTTCACTTGGAACACCAAATAAAGAACGAATTAATTGTTCTATTTTTTCGCTATCTGGTGCTTTGTTATTGCTATCTGTAATACTTAGATACCATGGGTAATGACGGCCATCCTGCGTTGGGTAGTAGCTGTAACCTCTTTTGCTAACGTCATAACTAGCAGCAAGCAGTTGTTGTAATTCACGAAAGGCAGTTTCTGTACAATTTATTACCAGTCTTAACTTGTCTGCACCACTTGTGCGATCAAAATCCCAGGCAAATGAACTTGTTACGCCCAAACCTCTAAGGCGACGACTGGCATTAGCAATTGGAATTGAAATCTGTAATCGGAAAGCATCTCGCAATGATGTAGTTGTTAAGCCTGTTACAACAGCATCCAATCCGGTTGCCACTTCTGGTACTTCAGCGGCAATTAATGCAGCCATGTCTTTAGGTATATAACCAATGCATTGATCATTCCAAAATACCTTTACTGCATTTGGATCCCATTCATTGCTTGGTTCATGCAACAGCGTAAGGGGATCACCAATCCCAATACCAAGTTGCATCTTTTTTGATGCGTGATCTAACTTGTAGGCCAGAAATGTTTGAAGTATTTCTGCATTGCTTTTATCTTGACGCTTTTTTCGGGCCGCAAGGCGTTCAGTGCTGCCTGATTCATCCAAGTGCTGCAGTCGCTTGAATAGGTTGCCTGTGGGTGACATGAACCTAGTGCTGCCGATTTGTTCAGACTAGACAAGCAAATCCCAGTTAACAGTTTTTAGCTAGATCCCACACTTTCTCGCCAAATGATCCGTAGGCCATGGGATCACAGGTGAGCAGAATTACTTGCAAACCTCGATCTACTGCAGTATTAAGCATTTTTTTAATACTATCGATTCGAGCTGGATCAGAATTTGCAAATGCATCATCGAATACCAGCGGCAGACAGCCATCATTTACATCCTTAAGTACATCAGCCATGGAAAGCCGCAGCGCTGCTGTTAGTTGTTCACGCATGCCACCGCTGAGTTCATCAAAGTCATAGAACTCATTGCCGCGCCGTAGGCGCAGCCCGCCAAAGCCCTTGTACTGGTCATAGTTCAGCTGGGCAATGGGTCCATCGGGAATTAGCGGTTGCAGATAGCTGTTGATTGCTTGTGCAAGCGGTTCGCTATAGCGACTAGAAAGATCGGCTTGAGCTTCCATAAATAGCTGTTGCAGTCGCTTATGGGCATCTGTAATTCGCTTGAGACTCTGATAGTCGCTCTGCGCTATCTCCAATTGGGCATTTGCCTTTTCAATCGCTGCATAGGGGTCCTCCTTGCTGATGTTGTCGCAACGTTCTTTGGCTGCACCTCGTTGATCTATTAATTGCTCAATTTGATGCTGCAGGGCATCTATCTGCTGCGGTAGATCAGCAAGTTCTTTTTTGTTATCATTACTGCCACATGCTGCTCTTTGCGACTCTAATAGTTTCAACTTTTCTTCTGCTTGCTTTAGATCAGCGCTTAATTTAGCAACCTGATCAAGCAGTACTTCACGGCTGCTATTAATAATGATTAACTCATCATAACGCTTTTGCCTGTCACTACATTCAGATTCTAATACTTTCAGTTGGCTGGAATCAACTAGTCGCTTTTTTTGAAAGTTTTGTAAGGCAATCTGGGCAGATTCTAGATCTGTTTCTGCTTGTTTGCATGCAGTAGTTGTGTGGGAAAGTGTTTGCTTCAACTTGCTATGGAGTGTTTGAAGCTCAGGCACATCAACTGGAATTACATGCTCTTTTTCCATTGCATTTCTGCATTCAAGAAATAATGCCAACTGCATCTCTAATTCGCTTAATCTTTTTTGCAAAACGTTCCGTTCAGCTTCTAATTCTTGTAGATTTAGCGGTGTATTAGTTGCAAGGGCTAACAATTGTTGTTCTAACCCTAACCGTTGCTCAAAGGCCTGCTCACCAGCCTCTAAGGAGTGCAATTTAAGTTGCTTTAGATACTGATCGTAGGCCTGCTCAGCGGCAATAGATGCGGCTTTTAAATCACCGAGCGCCTTACCGCCACCAGGCGTTATTTCAAGGGCAACACCATCGCCCACCTGCAATTCAAATGCAGAACTGAGCTGCAATTGCTCACCGGTTTGTATTGCTTCTCCGTTAATACGAACGGCTTGATCGGCGCGCAAAAGCTTGACGCCAGCAGCCATTGATTGCTGCTTTGTGCTTGTATCACGTAATTGCTGTTGCAACAGCCGCAGTTGCTGTATGTCAGATTTATTAATTAGCGGTAGGGCAGCCAACTGCTGCTTAAGTTGTTCTATCTTTGCAATATTAATATTTTGCTGATCAATGCTTTTTGTTAATCGCTGTAATGTATCAAGAGCTCCAGCCTGTTCTAACAACAGCTGTACTAATTGATTATTTTTTTCCAATTCTTGCTTCTGGGAATCCAGTTCAAGTCTGCTATTACGCTGCTCTTCCGTAACTTTAAATAATGACAGTTCGCGGGCTTCTGCTTCTAGCTCACTTTCTTGAAGTGTTTTAAATAGTAGCTTCTTTTGTTGAAGTTCCTCTGCAAGGCCATCCAACTGTTTTAGCTGGTTTTGAGAAGCATCATAACGAAGACGCAAAGGTTCAATTTCCTGCAGCGCTAATTTAACTGCATTATCAAGTTGATTGGTGACCTCCAGCCCTTGGTTAATAATCTTGCGACGTTCTTCTAGTGCTGGCAAATCTTTGCCTTGAAGTTTCTCTATTTGTTCAGTAATTGCCAGCAATTCCAAACCTGCATTGTTGTAATTACTCAGCTGAATTTGGGCATCTTCCACTGCTTGCCTAGCTGTATCAAATTCTTCTTTGCGTTGCCAAAGTCCTGAATTCTTTTTGATTCCTCTACTAGTGAAATTTGCTTCCAGTGCTGCTTCAATCTGCTTGGCTACGCTTTGATCATGGCCTGATTGCTGAATAACAGCCCCACCACTCTTTTCTAACTGAGCTAGTAGGGAATCAAAATCATAACTGTCTTTGCCTTCAGCTAAGAGGTTTGCACCAGCGGAACCCTGCATAACCCAAAGATGGGCCCAGCGAGTAGGCAATACTGTGGTTGCTTGCTTGCTACCAACTGTTTCTTTTACACCTAATAATTTTGCTAGCTCATCCTCTGCCGATGGACCTGAAAAGTTCAGCCCGCTGCTTATAGATTTAAGGGTTACGTTGCCGGTAGTGCCACTAAAGCGTTTACTTAACTCCCAGTGCTCGCCTTTAGCCTCAAAAGCAATCAGAATTTTTGGTGGACTAATATGTATTCGAGACTGCAGAGCCTCAACCGGAGCGCCACTAGCTGATGCCTTTAGGAACAAGGCTCGATGCAGCGCTTCTACCAATGTACTTTTACCGGATTCATTGGGGCCGCTAATTACGGTGAGTTGCGGCGAGAAAGTGAGCTTTAAATCACCGTGTTGGCGCACATTTTCTAGTTGGCAGTTGATAAGTCGCATGCTGATTCAATGGGTTGTGGTGAAACGGAACAATTCACAAAGCGCAGCTCGGTTAATGGCAGCCTGCTCAGATTCAGGATCTTCTTCTTGTTGTAGATGCTGCTGTAGTTGATTTGCAACTTTGGCAATAAGAGGATCTTCCACTCGACCGGTTAGCTGCTCTAGTTCTTCAGCTTCTGGTGCTTGTTGACATTCACCCTTAACTCGCAGTCGCAGTAGCCGATCATTCAAATCCTTCTTCATTTGTTCATAACGACGGTGGCCGGCAAGACTGAGGCTGCCATTTATTTCCATTCGCAGCAGATCTCGATTTACGCGCCCAGCAGTTAGTTCATCAATCTGTCGTTGCAAGCGATCCAGATCAGCATCGCCTGTAAGGCTGATGCTGATGTTATGCCAGTAGATTCGTCCTGTTTGTTGGGGCTGTACCGCAGGAACTTTCCCGCGCTCTAATTCCACTAGTAAAACCTGCCCGCGCTGATTATCTGTTCCCTGATCAAATTGATCAGGCTCTGGGGTACCGCAATACCAAGCACGGGGAGTTATTTCTTTGAGATTGTGCCAATCACCAAGTGCTATGTAATCAATTTGTTCTGTTGGTAGAGCTGCTAGATCGATCTGATTATTGGAAACGGCCTGGATTTCTTCCTCTAGATCATAATTACGCCCTCCAAAGCCATGCACACTGCCGTGGGCTAAAACAATTCTTGGTTTGTTTTCTGGTAAGCCATCCCAATCAAAATGACGTAGCCAACTGGTTGGATCTGCTGAATTTTGATTACGTAGTAATGGACAAGGCAACAGCACTGCTTGCGGTAGTTCAACGATCTGCTGTTCAAGCAACAGTTGTAAATTTGGTGCCATCAGAGGCTTATGGCGCTGAAAATCCTCTCGATGCCAAACAGTGCCAGGTGCTCCGTGGTCGTGGTTGCCTGGGATTACAAATACAGGTACCTGCATTTCGCCGATTGCTTCTAGTACCTCAAGTACTGCAGTGGATGCAGGAGTAGTTGAGTCGAATAGATCCCCTGCCACGAGCACAAAATCAACGCTATGAAGCCTTACGACATCACGAATACGGCCAATGGCAGCAAGGCGTTCCTGCTGCAGCCGAAAACGCTTCTGTTCATCAGCAACGGCCCCGTAGGGCTTTCCGATTTGCCAGTCGGCAGTATGGATAAAGCGCATTGGGTTGAGTTGGGTAACGCATCTACTTTCACATCATTATGAAAAGGATGCAGCAAGCTCATGCGAACAAGGAAAAATTGTAATACAGTAAGATCTGAAGGCACAAAAGATTGCTGGGCAAGCCTGCAAGAAAAATTATGTTTTAAATGGCGGACGAATTGATGAGCTCACATACATGAACAAGGAAAATATTGATCTTTTGGAGCTGAACAAAGAAATTCTCGCATCTCCAGTCAGCAGCGGAGTTCACGCATTGATCAGGTTGCTTGAACTTGAGAAGCCAGACCTGAATTTTTTATGCCCACTAGCAAAAGCGATTTACCTAGTCGAGACAAATAGAGCTAAAAAGGTAGATCCTTTTATTGCGCTTGATAACTGCCTGGCTGTTGATTACACATTTTCAGGATATCCAGGGTTTGATGACCATGCCGAAGTATCCGAGGAAGTTACTCATTTTATCGAAACAGAATTTTGTGGGAAAAAGATTACTTTAGGATTTGAGTCGTCTGGAAATATGACCCACTTTACTAGCTTCTGGAGCGAATACCTGCGAGTGGAGTGGGGTACTAAATGGCCTCTGGAGTTACTAGAACAGCCAGCTGAATTTATAGAAGAGTTGTTTAATAAATTTAAAGGAGGCATTAAAAATGCAACGCCAGAAGCTTTCCCAACTGACAACGGGGAGTTTCTTGGATCTCTATCCTATACATTGCGAACTGTCAACGGAATAAATATTGACGGTCCTGAATATGCCTATTGCAACGGAGAGGATAATTGGGACGGACTATCTGAAGAATTTAGTCAAAGATTCCCGGGAACAAGAAGCGATTGTGATGGACAGATGTGCTGGCTTCACCATATCGATGCCGAGACAGCTTTGCAATTGGGAATCAGCGCTGAAGGTGACAACGCAATTGGCAACAATCCTGACTACCCGGCGTGGATAGGAAAGACAGCCAGTAAAAAGGAGCTTGAAGCAACATGGATAAGTCCTGATGATCTTCAGGAGAGTTATTCAAAGGGTGAATTATTCATTCAGGAGTCTATTGAGGCGTGTTTACTAATTGGTTTCGGAGCAGACTGGGATCCAAGTCTGCTAAGCGAAGAGGATGAAGATGATGAAGATGATGATGGCGAAGATGAAGCGTCTGATCAATCTATTTTCAAGCCGTTAACAGAGCCGCTTATAAGAATTGCAATTAAGCGAGGTTCAAAAGAGCTTCCAAATGAGCTCAGCTTGTTAAAGCCATACCTAGTTGAATTTAACAAAATGGTACTCGGCTAGGCTCTTTTAATATTTTTTAAATCAAATCAACAGCATTTACGCAATTAATCTTCCTTGCTAAGGATTATTTTTTCAATGCTTTTAACTTATTTTCTGAATTTTGCATTAAATCAATTGACATTAATTATAAAATTTTAAATCGAATGATTCTGCGGCCTAACAAGTGGTTGGCATGTGTGGATTAAATATGCTACCGCACGCCCACAGAAACTTCAGTTAAAATTGATTAGTGTCTAATATTTTGCAGTAAAAGCGGATTTATTGACTTGTTAAACTTGCGCACTCCATGCAGGTGACACTTAGTAAGTGCGTGAAAAAATTAATTATAGCGAATAAATCTTTGGTCGTTCGCAGGTATATTCTGCATATATTCAAATGAGCTGCGATTCTTATAGGACTAATTCATGTAGCCAATGGCCTGGGATTCAGAAGCATTAACGGATCTTGCTAATGAGACTTTTTCAATCACAAGCTCTCGTGATCCACGGCATTTTACATGGGGTGTGTTTGCTTGGGCAGATGCCCCTCCTGCATGTGGGGGTGGCGTTGGCGCATTTCACTGGTTTGCAGACTTAGCAGAACTAATTGCATTTATTGCGGACCTAGCACCAGCTGCTTACATGACTTTTGATAGTGAAGCTGAATTGTTGGAGTTATGTGAACGTCTACAGGTAATCGCTTCCTGCTTTGAAATGAATCCAGAAGATGCAATTACTGGTTTAAATACTGAACTTAGATCTTTGTACCAGATTGACTGGATTGGCCGCCTAGAGCAACTTCTTAGTGGAAATTGTTCTTTTGCACTCAAAGTGAGGGCACGATTCCGCAATGATTGGGAAGATAAACCTGATCCTGTAAGTACGAACGCAATTGCGCCAGAGGAGTTGCAAATATTTCTAGATTTCTTGAGCGAATATGGATTTTAAAGCTCCACTAAATCATGGAAATATGGATTGTCTTACAGGAAGCAAAATTGTGAATAGTTTCGACCAGATCTTGATAATTAAGCACTTTAGTATGATTTATACATTTAGACTGTTATTGCAACTTGCAAGCTTCGGTCTTTTTGCTCCTAGCGCTTACGCAAATACCTTCACAGCTCACGATCGAGAATTTTATTGGTATGGCATTGGTGCTGGAATTGCGATCACTGTTTGCGAGTTAGAACTTAATGGTGATGTGAGAAAAGGCTATGCACGCCGATTCATTCGCGATGCAATTAGAAGTAACGGCATGCGTGGTGAACCTAAGATCGTAGAGGGTTTGATCGATGCATCAAAGTCCAAAAATTGTAAAGGTGTCTAATTAAAATTCTTCAGAGCAGATAGTATATAATTAGGTGGATTTGCAAGAAGTCATGAGCAAATTTCTTGGGCATGATGACCTCGACAACTGTGGTGCACGTGACTTTAATCAAGAATTACTATGCAATCCCGGCGAAATCTTGATAAATCCCTTTCTCAGGCTACTAGAGCTTGAAGATCCTGATCTAGCGGCTCTATCGCCTCTGACACGGGCACTCTATTTTGCAGGAAGACCAGAAGATAAACAATATTTTTCTGCGGCCTTAAGTACAATATACGTGTTGGATCCTGATGCTTCAGCAAGACCACGTTCTGAATCGGTTTGTCATCAGCTTACCAAATCTTCTGGTTCTGCCGATTATACTCTTGAATTTGATTCTCATGCCGAATTAATTTGGGCAGACGATGACGATGGCTTGGAATATGATGGTCAAATTATTGGAACTATCGATGAATGTATTTTTGAAGAAGTATTAACTGTTAAAACTCTTCAGGATAAACTCTTCGAATTGAAAGCTAGACAGAAACCAAGGCCAATGGCAGAGCCTGTAGACGATGGTGAATTTGTAGGCATTATAAATTACACTCTTACTTCTGTGAATGGTATTAAGCTCACTCGCAAGCCGATCATAAGCTATTCAGCTCATGATCTTGAGTTTTGTAGTAGCTCGTTGGCAAGTAATTTATCTTATCCCGATGACTCTTCAACTGAATTTTCGTGGATGACACTTCTTTGCGAAGAGGATCTCCGATTAATTAGTCCACAACTTGCAGGCGTTGCTGTGGATATATTGAATTCTGCGAACCCATCTCTCCCTGGCATGGGAATGCTCTCGGTGGACGAGATTCACGAAAGCTACAGAGATGGTGCTCTTTGTTCTAATGTCCCCGGTCGTGTTCAGATTCTGATGGGATGCGGGCTTGAATGGGAGCCTGGCTTGGAGTCTGATAATCCTACCTATAAAACGGAAGTCTTCTCGCTTAATGAGCCCCCTTTGATAGACTTTACTCTTAACATTAATGAGATGAGTTTGTTCTCAAGCCGGGACAGCTCATCACCTAATACTGACGTAGATATTGGATTTGATATCTTGAAGCTACTGATTGATTCTTCACTTAATGCATCGTAGGAAAATTGCTTAAATTACCGCACTTTCTTAATATAAAAACTTCCTAGCCTCCCTAGGTTCCCAAAAAGATTCACGGTCGCTAATTCAATTATTGGATGCTTAATTAATTCACTTTTTAACAGTTCATGCACTTACTGCATCCCCACTCAGCAAGGAAGACTGCTCTCATGGACTGTACTGCAAGATAGTTTGTCCATATATTGCTGTTAGTGCTGTAAATTATTTATATTTGATTCTCAATTTTCCACAATCAGCTCCTAAACCAGATCTATAATCCTTTCCATTCTGCTACTTGGATCATTGCAGTAATTTTTGCAGGTGATGCCTCTATGAATTCAATACAACGCGTGACTGTAGAGCCGAGTTTTTAGGTGTCTATTATTTGCGAGGGTTAAAGGAGAAGTTATCCTTCCTCAATAGTCTTACTTGAAGGGTCACTAGAAGTAATTATGCTACTGTATAAAATTACCAAAATGGTTAATTGTAGATATTTTGAAAGTACTGGTTGTATTGCATTTGATCGCGCTAAACTGATTTAGAATGGATTAATGAACCATCGAAAACTGCAGAAACAGGCTTGTAGGTACCGTTAATGTATGAATAAGCATTCCCATAGTTAGCAACTTTTCTGGCAGTTACCGCCCCTACGCAAATTGAACTGAGTCATGTGGATTGATCACCGCAACCGCATCACTTCCCCCCAGGGGAACTCCTTACCGTCCAACCCACCGGGTACCACAACCCAGAGTGTGGGCAGCTCCGGCTCCTGTTTCGGGAAATCTCCATAGCCATCGGTGAGATAAACGCACACGGCCTGTTTCTCTCGGCTCCACAGCTTGGTGACCTTTCTAAAAAAGGGCTGGAAATCAGTACCACCACCACCTTTCGGAGTGGGGAAATTGTTGCCTTCTAGCAATTCGTAGGGGCCATAGCATCTGGCATCGGCATAAAACAACCAGCAGCGCAACATTGGGTAAGACGAAAAGATTCCCTTTACTTCGCCGAGGAACAGGCTTAGTTCCTCTTCTCCTACCGAACCGCTGGTGTCGATGCAGCAGAACACCTCAACACTTTCGCCTTCCAGTTGATCGAGGTATAGACCCTGGTGGATGAAACGTCTATCAAACCCGCTGTAGTCGTTTGGTGTATGTACGAGATAGCGCCACAATTGGCTGCGCCAATCAAGTTGCGGATCGGCGATTTCATCGAGCTGTCGTTGGATCCCAGCCGGTAATTCACCCTTGCCCTGGCTTCGGGAGAGCACGCGTGCCTGCATGATCGCCTGCTTCCAGTGGGCCTCCAGCTCCTGGCGGTCAGCTAAACCTGCAGCTGAAGTAACAGAAGCTGGTGCATCTGGTTCTTCAGCGCAGACCTCAGCCGCATCAGAAGCTGTAGCGTTCCCTTGAGTCTTTGATGAACGGCCGTAGCGCTTGCCGGCAGGTTTGGAATGCTCCGTTTCTGCTGGAACCTCTGGGGCGAATGAAAGAAGATCCGCTAGGGGCAGTTTTGGACGCTGGGAGCGCTTGCGTTTCTGAAGTAATTCGTAGATCTCTTCAACACTGAGATGCTCCAACTTTGGCTCACGGATTGCATCGGCGGGCAGCAACAGCGACGGTTCGGCCGCCACCATGCCATTCACTACGATGTCGGCGGAAATGTTGAAGGCTTCTGCCTCGCGCATGCCGCGCCGCAATGGATGCAGCAATGCGGCATGCAGCAATTCATGCAGAAATACTGCATCGCGCTCTTCTGCTGGTAGCTCTGCGTAGGTGATGGGATGGAACCAGAGGCTGCGACCATCAGTGGCGGCAAGCTGCACCTTCTGGCTGAAACGCACCTCAGCAAACATCGCCAACGCAGCAAAGAAAGGTGCATGCATTCGTAACCGTAGGCGTGTAGCGCTGATCAGCGCTTCTAGCTCGCGTGCTGATCTGCTGGCGCTGGCCATCAGAGCGCCAGGAGCTGGCGATAATCCTTTAGAAAGGATTGGAGGGCTGGCTCTGCAGCTACCATTTTTGCCAACGAACCGAGTTGATTAGAACGGCGCATCTGACCAATCAGATCGCTTGCAAACAACTGCACCCATTCAGCAGTGGCCTTCTCTGCCAGCCATTGGAAGCCAGCCAGTCCATGCTCAGCGCTGCTGCTGCGCATCGTCAAGCCGATCGTTGTGGCCCAGCGGCCGGAAGGCTCTTCAGGGAACTTCAACCGACTGCCTTTACCGGCGAGGATACGGTCGAGATCGGGCAACTTGTCGTACACCTTTAGATAAGCGCGAAACTCCGAAGCTGCTGCTTCCCCAACAGCAGGATCCACCGCAAGGTTGGCTTGGTGGAGGCGGCTGGCTATCTCCCAGCTACGTGGAGAAGGCCAACTGGGTTCCTTTGTGTTGAGCTTGTGCAGCAGGGTTGGCCTGAAAGCCAGGAAAGCGAGTACCTGTTCATGTATGTGACGTTCAAGGGCATAGGCCTTGAAGCTGTCGAAATCAGTGCCCACGCTTAGATGCAGGAAACGATTAGCAAGCGGTGCCGGCATTTCAAACACTGAGGCGCGATCTTCCTTACGGTTGCCCGCGGCCCAAATAAACCAACCATCGGGCACGCAATAGCTGCCTACCTGTCGGTCCAGGATCAGTTGTTGCGCCACCCCTTGCATGGCAGGTGGCGCCATGTTCAGCTCATCGAGGAAAAGGATTCCGCGTCCGTTGCGGGGCAAGAATTCGGGCGGATACCAGGTTGAGGTACCTAGATCTTCGCCTTGTTTCGGTGGAACTGCTACCGGTAGACCACGTAGATCGGTAGGAGCCAGCTGACTGAGCCTCACATCGATAAAAGCCATCTTGGATTCCTTTGCCACCTGTGCGACGATGCTTGACTTACCGATGCCTGGAGGGCCCCAGATCATTGCGCTGATCCGGAGGTTTTGGGCTACTAGTTGCTGCAAGTAGGCGTTGAGTTCGGAGGGTTTAAGAGTCATGGTTATTTAGAGAAAGAATTCTTTCCGCTATTGCGCTTAATGGCCGCCTGTGCCACGTGATGATTGGCGTCCCGCTGCAGCAACTTGAGCTGGCGTGTAGGTGTGGCGTGGTGGGTGGCTACGGCGTGGCGTTCGCGCCAGTCGAGACTGGTAGCGCAGCGGCGGAGCAGCAGCGGCGGGCAGTAGGGGCTACGAAGGGCCAGGCGCCTGGCGCGGGAAGAGGGCCTAGTGGAGCGCAGCAGGACCAGGGCAGCCTCCTCAAAGCTTGCTGGATTTTGAAAGCCGGCGATTGCAGGGCTAGTGGCAGCCACCTCCGCCACAGTGCGGTTGTTGAAGGAGCCGTAGTTGGAGGTCTTTGCGGTGTCAGCGAGCAGCTGGATTATTAGTGGTAGGGGACAATGGGGATGACGTGACACCTCTGCCCGCAGATCCGGATCCGGGTCGCCTGCGTGGGCAGCCAGCAACTCCACCGGGTAGTTGGTACTGGAGATCACGGCATGGGCGTTTCCTGAGATTCCCTGCTCCCTGAGCGTTTGATGCAGCTCCGTGGGGCAGGCGGGATTGCTGGCAATCGATTCCAGCACTTCACAGGGCGAACACTTTGCCAGCTCCTCAAGCACGGGTACGGGTGTGGCGGGATGGGCCGCTGCAAGTTGGCGCAACGTGATCAAATCGCTTTTGGAATCGACTGGAAGTTGGGCCATCCAGCTGAGCAGCTCGGATGAATAAGGGCGCTTCCTGAAAGGCGAGTGTGTTAACCCGTACTCAAGTTCTTGTAAAAAAGAACTGAGTTGATCCGATTCCATTGAATCAAGGACTTCTTGCATCAAAGATGGCGTCCAACAAAGGATCTCCGCTGCATGATTCATATATGTGTGGTGTGGCTGGCCCTTACCCATAAGCAAATCCCGGGCGATTTCCTCTGGCAGGTTGGGATTACGGAGCCGCGAGCGACCTTGGGTTTCCTTTGGAGTGATAACTGGGCAGTTTCGGTTCTGAATGGCGGCCTTGTTCACCAAAATATTCTTCTCAGCCGAGAGCTTCTGTAGAACATGTTTTGGGCAGGAGCGCAACAGTGCGAGGGCAAAGCGGATCTCCTCCCGTGAATCGATTGACAAGGCCTCCATCTGCACTTCGTTGAGCTCTCCGAAACAGACGGCTACCAGACGCTTTCTGATGTCACTACTAGAAACCAACTTCTTAGTTACCTTTTCGGAGAGAAGGGCAGGCCAGGGTTCCACTGGCGTCTTTAGAAATTCATTCCGCTGCCCATCAATCAAGATCCGATCTGCAAGATCAGCAATAAGTGCAATAAACCAGTCACGAAGACCATCCGAGATTTCATTCAGCCCCAGCAGCCTCCCTGCGATCTTTAGCTGAACAAGTTCATTTTCTTGGTAATGATTAAAGGGATAGGCATTGATCGCAGTGCGCAAGAAATAGAACGCTCGGTTGTCGTTAAGTGCATCCCACTCATCACGGCATTTGTCGAGCTCTACGCCGAGATGGTGCCGCAAGTTATGCGAGGCACCCGGATGTAGCAACAACTTCAACAAGTCT
>Ga0214917_10003198_pt1 | contig 19191 bp, 27 predicted proteins | sample LL_1208_BB_MetaG_FD_177983 | JGI IMG/M metagenome (GOLD analysis project Ga0214917, IMG submission 177983) | Freshwater microbial communities from Lake Lanier, Atlanta, Georgia, United States - LL_1208_BB | ecosystem: Environmental > Aquatic > Freshwater > Lake | place: USA: Georgia | collected...
ACGCGTTCTGGTGTTCGATTTGTTGACGTTGCCTTTAAGCTGCGGACTGTTCAAATTGCTTTTACCAACCTTAACCAAACACTCGCAAGAACACTCCAGGACCTGGACTACGCGGCAGGTATGTCTACCCAGGTGTTCGCATGTCTTGACCCTACAACAGCATCTGAGTGGTCTAGAGAGGGCATCTTTGGCTACATCTCAACGATGAGTGGAATGCAGTATGCTGCGTACCAGTCGTTCCAAAAAGGTTACGTTATTGAGCAAGCTCTATAGTAGTTTTAGGCAAACTACGTTTAGTGTAGATTGGAGGCATCATGCTAGGCGACCGTATTAGACAAAGCACGACTACCACTGGAACTGGGCCTTTTAGCCTAACGTCAGCAACTGGGTCGTATCAGAATTTTCGTGATGAGTTCACCAATGGCGCCACCTTGTATTATTTTGCCTTTGACGGGACAAACTGGGAAGGTGGGATTGGTACACTAACGTATGGCTCGCCCGACACTCTGACAAGAACCACGGTTTTGTCATCAAGTAATGCGGATGCCGCGGTCAATTTCAGTGCTGGTACCAAGACAGTCATCTGCACATTTCCGGCACGGAAGCTCCCATACTACAATGCGTCAGACGCCCTTGTTCTTCTTGGCGGCGTGTTGTCACTGGGCAACGGCTCTGCCGCAACGCCTGCGCTTAATTTTACAAACTCAACAACCATGGGTTTTTACCGAATTGGCGCTGATATTTTAGGTATATCAACCGCTTCTACTTTAAGAGCAACATTCACCGCGGCGGGTCAACTAATGATTGGTGCGACAAGCACCGCAATAGTGCAGCCCGGAGGTTTTACTCCGTCACTTCAGATAATGGGAACTGGCACAAGTACTGGGTCTGTATCTGTCGGTAGATACTCAGCAGACAACTCGGGTTCGCGGGTATTTTTGTCAAAATCAAGAGGAGCAACTGTCGGTAGTAACACAGTTGTCGCTGCTGATGACATTATCGGTGGCGTTGTATTTTCTGCAGCAGACGGCTCTAGTCTCATATCAGCTGCTGATATTCTCTGTGAGGTGGACGGTACTCCCGGTACTAACGACATGCCAGGACGTCTTTCATTCAGAACGACTCTTGACGGTGCGTCGTCACCAACGGCTCGCTTGACCGTGCTAAACAGCGGTGTTATCATTGTGGGCTCTACGCGCGTCGCCGCAGCTCTGCCGAGTTCAATTACCCCAAATATCCAGGTTATTGGGACCACAGCAAGCAACGCTGCTCTTGGCGTTGTGTACGGCGCAAATGACGCAACAGGTCCGTCAATTAACTTGCACAAAACGCGTAATGCAACGCCTACGTCTAACGCTACAGTTGTTGCGGTTAACGACGTCCTTGCTTCAATAAACGTGAGTGGTGCTGACGGTACTAACGCTGTGCAAGCCGGTAATATTAGGTTTGAGGTAGACGCAACTCCTGGCACCAACGACATGCCAACGCGTTTTATTCTTGCTCTATCACCAGACGCAAGTGCTACTCCTGTAACAGTTCTTCGCGTTGATAATGCCGGAAATCTTGCGCTTGGAGCTTCAGCTGTTTCAAGCAATACGTATCGCATGGACATCCAGTCTAATGCGGCAGCTGCGCGTCTTATCAACATTACAAATAGTGACACTGGCGGAAGTTCTACGGCAGGGTACCGTTTTGCCCATGGTGGTGGACCAATTGGTCAGGTAAACGTTTCTAGTACAGTTATGCAGCTGGGAACTTACTCGGCACACCCGTTCAATTTCATAAGCAACTCAAGCGCTGTTGCTGAGGTTCTATCAGGTGGTTGGTGGGGCCTTGGAGCAACGGGAGTGGCAAGCACATCAATACGTCTTGTAACGCGTGGTTCAGGGACGACGTCAAGCACGTTTAGCTTAAGAGCCCAAAATAGCTCAGGTACTGAAGTGTTTAGCGCGCGCGACGATGGTGGTATTTTAATGCCGCCGTCATACAACTTGACCACTGCTACTGCCGCTAACATGGTGATAGACATTAGTGGTCTTATTCAGCGCTCAACATCTTCTGCACGTTTCAAAACCGCTATTGAAGACCTAAACTACGACCAGGCCGCAAAGCTACTAAAGATGCGTCCTGTATGGTACCGCTCACTATGTCCCGGTGATAATCCCAATTGGAGTTACTATGGTCTATTGGCCGAAGAAGTCGAAAAAATAGACCCACGCTTTGTTCATTATGGACGCAGACTTATTGAAGAAGAATTTACCTACTTAGACGCTCTTGGTAAAGAAAATAAGGGCACTCGCACTATTCCAGACATGAATGGTCCGCTGGTACCCGATGGTGTTCAATACGAGCGCCTTGTGGTAGGTCTGTTAAAGTTGGTGCAAGACTTAGAGCACCGTGTTCAAGCGCTAGAAGTATAGGAGAACTACCATGCAAATTACTCAAACAATCAACCTACCACTGGAGATTGCTCAAGCTGCGCGCCACATGCTTCTAAAGGGAGTGCACCCAGAGGCCACCGCCGAGGCCGTCTACACGGTTGTTTCGCAACTTGACAGATGTATTGCGCTTGCGCAGCAGGCTTTAGTTCAACAGGCAGAGCAGCCAGCACCTAAGGAGTAAAAGATGAGCAAGTTTGTTTGGATTATTTTGTTCGCCTTAACTTGTCTATCGACACCTGCCAAGGCGCAGTCAGTGCTGAACTTTAACTACGCAGAAGACGCCGCGCGTCACACTGTTGACGTCCCACCCGTGCCGCTGTGGATTGACCAACGCTCAATCACCGCAGGCTCTCCAGAGAACATGCCGGTTCCAACAGGTGCCAAGTACGTCATCTTTGCAAGTGAGGTCAACTTCTACGTTAAGCCGGTTGTGACAACTGGCAACGTTCCAACGGGCGACATTACCGATGGAACGGCCTGGGACCGCAACCCTGCACAATATCGCCTTGACCAGCTGTCGGGTGCTACATCGGCCGTGACAAACTTGCGCATTGACGTCGCCACTACCGGCGTGGTTGTTGCTAAGTTCTACAAGTAGGAGAAGCAGATGAAAATCATTAGGTCACTTTTGTCAGCGGCGCTGCTTCTGTGCGCAAGCGCAACAGCTTCCTTTGCTGATGTTAACTCAAAGTTTAACTACCCGTGGGTCTCTGCTGTTACTCTCACGAATAACATCTCAGCAACTGACGCTGCACGCGTACGCGATAACCTTAACCTTCGTGAGGTCCTTGCGTTTGGTACCACTGACTCTGTACGTAACAGTGTAAACGCAGCTGGCGACGGCACATATCAGGCTCTTGCCACTTACGTGATGCCGGCAAACACAATGGGGCCAAACGATTGTTTAGACATAGATGTTTCTTGGACCTATACAAACTCAGCTAACTCTAAGACTCTTCGTATGGTGTTTGGAGGAAACAACTATATCAGCTCGACAGTGACAACAACAGCGGGTGTACGCACAATACAGACAATTTGTAACAGAAACTCAACAAGTTCACAGGTTAGTGGATTAAGTTCAACGGTCTTAGGAGGCTATGGCTCGACTACAAACCCAATTGTAACTTCATCGGTTGACACCACCGGTGCGGTTACAATCACCATAGGTGGCTTTTGGACGGCTGGTGCTGTTCTGTCAGAAAACATAACGCTTGTCAGGTACAACATAACTCTAATTAGACAGTAGGAGAGTGAATGTTCAGATTTGACCTGGCATTTCAGTGGCTGCTAACAGAGGAAGGTGGGTACGTTAACGACGCCCGCGACAACGGCGGGGTGACCAACCATGGCGTTACCATAGGCACGCTCAGGCGCTGGCGTCGTGAACAAGGTAAGTCCGATGACTTGACCGAGAAAGACGTGCGAGAGCTGACTCTAACAGAAGCTCGGCTTATCTACAAGACCTGGTACTGGGACCCTATAAGAGGAGATGAGCTTCCGTTTGGTCTTGCACTTGTTATGTTTGACGGGTCAGTTCACAGCGGACCTCGTCGTTCAATTATGTTTTTACAACAGGCACTGCGTCTCAGCGCTGCTGACGGAGTTCTTGGTCCACGGACCATGGCCGCTCTACGGCGCGGAGACACACTTGAACTTTGTAGAAAAGTCCTTGGACGCCGCGGAGTATTTTTGAGCGGGCACGAGGATTTTGCCGTGTACGGCTTTGGCTGGCTTACAAGGTTGCTGGATGTTTACGAGCGCGCCCGCAAACTAGATGTATAGCTCGAAGGGAGAAGTGTAATGGACAACAATCAAGTTTGGTACACAAGTCGCACCATCTGGGCAGGCATCGTGACCGTCATCGCGTCGCTACTGTCAGTGTTTCACGTCAACCTCGGTGTAGAGGCGCAGGCTGGTTTGGTTGACGGAGTCCTCGCGGTTGTTACTGCAGTCTCTGGTGCTTACGCAATTTACGGTCGCGTCAAGGCCGACACCAAGATTGGTAAAAACTAATGCCGATTGACTTCAAGGCGCTGGTCGAGTTTATCTCAAAGGTTGCACCTTGGCTTGCCGTGGCTGTCGCCTGGTTCAAGGGTAAAAAAGACCAGCGCCTTGAGTCTAAGCTAGAGACTTCTGAAAAGGTGAGTGATGCCCGTGACGTTGAAAAACAAAGTGCAAGTATGTCTCGTGACGAGTTGCTTGCTGACATTGGCCGCCTGTCAGACAAGCGCTGACTCTTACTGTGACGTCCACACGCGTCTCGTGGTCTCAGACGTTGACCGCCAGTGCTTGGCCAGTTGCGCATCAACGGAATTTATCCGTGCGCTACGCAATGATATGGCAATAGACGCCAAAATCTGTAAACGTTAACAAACTGTAACTAAAAATAGTGTGGTTTTGATTGTTAATCAATAACTTATGACGTGTATTTTTGTGTGTACATATCACGAGTCTTAGAATATATTATTCTTACGGTTGGTGAAACTGCTAGCCGCTAGAGAGACCAGAGAGAAAGAGAGAAGACAATGACGAAACAATTTACTCAAGCTCAGTTTGATAAGTTCATGCCCGTAGCTAATAAACTTACTCGTCAAAATCGGGGGACTGTTCCAGCCAACGCTGCAATGGCTCAAGCTGTTAAACAAGTGTTTCCACAATTCAGTCAGCAAGACTGTTTTGACTTTAACACTGTTTTTCAAAATCAAAGCAACTTCTAACTAGGAGCACGCACAATGAGTAAAGCACAAGATAAACTAGCACAGGAAACGTCGGTCATCGCTCTTGCTGAGAAGTTCGTTGTACGCTATTCAGGTGACGATGGTGAAGAGCAGGAAGAATGGTTCTCAAACATTGGCGCCGCTCTTAACCTAGAAAGAAGTATCTGGGCAGAAGAGGCTGCAATGTCAAAGGCGTATGAAGAAGACGGTGACGTTAAGGTTCTATACGACCCTAAGGTCTATGCCGTTCACACTGACGACTACTTCAGTGAAACGCAAGTTAAGGTGACTCCGGCCCACCTTAGTGAGCTTTTACTCTTGGCCCGGAAGCAAGTGAAAAGGGGGCAACAATGAGTGCAGCAGTAGAAACAATGGCCTACGCCGGAGTGGTTCCATGGCACGGCCTGGGCGTTCCGGTCAACAACGACCTGACGCCTGATGAGATGCTCGTCAAGGCAGGACTTAACTGGACGGTTAGCAAGCGTCCAATTTTTTACCCGGCAATAGACGCAAAGCTTGGGAGTGCTGACCTTGAGGCAAGCGCAAAACTTCTTCTGCCAGGAGATTATGCCTTGGTGCGAGACAGTGACAACAGCTTCCTTGACGTCGTTGGTAGTCGTTATCAGCCGGTGCAGAACGCTGACGCGTTTGAGTTCTTTGATAAGTTTGTTAAAAGCAACAAGCTTGAGATGCACACGGCCGGAAGCCTGCACATGGGTCGCTACATCTGGGCCCTGGCAAAGACGCGTGACTCATTTGCTCTAAACGACAATGACGTCACGGAGAGCTACGTTCTTTTGATGTCGCCTCACGTCCTTGGCAAGTCACTTATTGCGATGCAGACAAGCGTTCGAGTTGTGTGTCAAAACACTCTTAACCTTGCTCTGTCTGGTGGGCAAATTGCTTATAAGATGAGCCACAGCCGGACTTTCAACGACTCTGAAAAAGGTCAAGCAGCCATTGCCCTTGGCCTTATCACAACGGCGTTTGAAGAGTATGGAGAAGCCGCCCAGTTCCTGTCTTCACGTGCTTGCGATGTCATACAGGCTCGTGACTTCTTCCGCGTGGTGATGAAGATTAAGGACAAGGACATCGCCAACGACGAGGACACGAAGGAGAACCGCCTTGTGCGTCGTATGATGGTTGCGTTTGACGGTGACGCTCCAGGGCAAGACCTTGACACGACTAAGGGAACGTGGTGGGGAGCGTTGAACGCTGTCACGTACGTGATGGACCACCAGGCTGGTAATAAGAAAAAGCCAGATAACAACCTTCGAGACAACTGGCTAGGCTATAGAGGCAACACAAAACGCCTTGCCTTAGACCTCGCCATCAAGGAGGCAGAGGCCGCGTAGGAGACCACGAGGGTGACCGCGGCAAGGGTTTTAGTGTAACCTTGCCGCGGACTGCCTAAGTAGTTAACAACGTGTAATAAATAGTAAAAATCTGTATTTACACGTTACGGGTTCTAGGGTACCATAATCCTACAGTTGCAAACCAGAGAGAAAGAGAGAACACATGACCATTAAGTTCAAGCCAAAAGAAGGCGACCTGTACACAGCGCGCGTTGTTATAGAGGCACACAAGTTTGTTGTAACATCGTTCACCGGCCACCGCCCAGGTGACCGCACCTCACAGGTTGCGTCGAGCCTTGAAGAGGCAATTAGACTCCACCGCCAGTCACCGCGTAGCATAATATATGCACACCGTACGCGCGTTGCAGGTGTTCCTTTCATCGATGAGGCCGTTCCTGTTTGCGATAAAATCATCAGGACAATTGACCTCATTCAAGGGACGCGCTACTCTGAAATTTTAGCCTAGTTGGTGCGCAGACCATTTTGCATCTTTTTTTATCAAAGGGCCTATTTACAAAAATAAGGAGTCAATTTATGCCTAATAGTACCAGAGAGCAAGAGAGCAAAGGAGAACTAAGCATGACAAGATACACGCCGGAACAGGTTATAAGACTCGTTGTTTCGGAAAATCCAAAAAAGCAAGGTTCTGCAGCTCATTCACGCTTTGCTGTCTATAAAGACGGCATGACTGTGAAAGAGTTTGTAGACGCAGGCGGACGTACCGCTGACTTAAACCATGACGCTGACAAAAACTATGTGAACGTTGAGCCGCGTAAAAAGTAAGTTTGTAAACCACCAGAGAGCACAGAGAGCACAATGAAAATACTCGTCACCGGCATGGGCGCAAAGCAGGTCAATAGCGACCGCAGTCCCCTTAAGATTATGACGAACTGCGGCACTCTGGTGGATGTTCTAAGAGAGCAAGGACACGAGGTAGATTGGCGCCATGTTATACCAGGCGACTCTACAATTGACAGGTATGATAAAGTTATATGTTTTTTGGCGCCACTTTTGGCGCTCACAAGTCGGCATGCCTACGGTGTTCTATGGACGCTGGCGCGTCGCCCCGACGCAATTCATGCCTTTGACGACTGGCAGTTACGGCAGATTGCATTAAATGCTAAGTCAGTCTTAAAGTATGATGAGAAGAACGGCTGCATCCGCGTGTTTAAGGAATTTTTACCACGGAGTGGACGCCTTGAGGCAAAGGTGTATGAGAACGAGATACTTGAACAGGTTGAGGCACTCACGCGGCCAACAACTCGCCGTGCCGTTTTGCCAATGTTCAAGGGTGGTGACCCTGTTAAACTCGGTATACAGCCGCACGGCTCATACTGTCTTTATGACCCGTCACCGCTTTGGGTACAGCGCTATGGAGAGGTCGCCGCGCGCGCTCGCAAAGAACAGGGTGAAGTTGAAAGAGCTGATAGGTGGATACACGCGTCGCTCCTCAACAAACAGCCGTGGATAGAAAAACAAGGTTTTACTTGGGATGTTGACTGCTATGGAAACTTCAAACTTAAACAACCACGCGTTGACGAAGAAGAAATTGTTAAGCTCTGTTGCTCTGCCAGGGGATTTATCTCTTCACCGCATTCTCCCGTGTATCATGGGTGGTGGCGAGTACGGCATATTATTGCGCACGTCACAGAGTCAATCATGTACGGTCAACTCTCCGAGCTTAAGTTCTTTGGCCTGGAGTCAAACTACGACCTCAAGGCTGTCGAGCGCGAGAAATACGGCTCAGATACCTACAAGGCCAGAGTTACTCTACAGAGTGAACGGTACAACTCGAAATTTTCGTCGATAGACGAGCTACATAAACAGGTTGCAGGAGTTATTGAATAATGTTAAAGACGTCAAGAGCGGTTAATGAGCGAGTAGCTGACCGTGTGGTTAAGGCAAAAGAGTTTGAGGTGTATGTTCCTATCAATGGGTCTATGTATAGAAGTGAGCGCTACACGACCACAAGCGCAGTACGCGCACTTGAGATTGCCTCTTTTGACGAAGACTCACGTATTCACGCGGTGATAAATGACGCTGGGGTCCAGGCCCTCGTTCCAGTGTCGTTTGAACAACTTGAGCTGGCCATAGACAAGGGTGCTAAATGAAGAACATCACGCCGTTTTACCCTGCGCTTGTCGCGCAGTTTCACAACAAGTTTGAGGTACCATTGGTTGAGAAGCCCGGTGACCTCTTTGACGAGGCGACATTCAAGTTCCGCCAAAAGTTTCTACAGGAGGAGCTTGACGAATTGGTCGTTGCATATCAAAACAAGGACGTTCCCGGAGTTCTTGACGCTCTTGTTGACCTTGTATATGTTGCCGTTGGAACTGCTGACATGCTGCGTCTACCCTTTGACGCAGCGTTTATGGAGGTGCATCGCGCCAACATGGAAAAAGAGCGCGCACCAAGCGCCGAGGCAAGTAAGCGTGGCTCCGCAATTGACGTCATAAAGCCGCCTAACTGGACAGCTCCCGACATTGCCGGAGTCATACAACAGTTTGCCGAGGTGTTTAACGGCATGCGAGAGGCCGAGGCACAAAAGCAGCATATCGAATACCCAGCAGCAGGCGTTATGCCAGGAGAACAACAATGATGAAGACCAATGGGATAATCATACTTGACGGACCAGACGGCGTTGGCAAGACAACTCTCGCCAACGAGCTTGTGAAAAGTCACCACTTTGAGTATGTCCACCTTAGCAAGCCAGAGACCGGTAAGGCCTGGGATGAACACGCCGCCGCTCTGCTGGCAGCCGTACAGTCCTCAGCTGGAAGACCTGTTGTCATTGACAGGCATTTTATGAGCGAGGCAATCTATGGCCGTATATACCGCGATGGCAGTGAGTACCCGCACACCGCGCGGCACGTTGACCGCCTACTGCACCGCTTTGGTGCGCTGCGCGTTATCTGCGCGCCTCCTGTCGAGTACGTTCGAGAGATGTTTGGCGTCCTTAAGCAGGTCCGTAAGGAGATGTTTGACGACAACATGGACCTGATTGCTCAAAAATATCTCGAGGTTTGGGAAGGTCGCCCGGCAAACTTTAGCATTGACGCGCCAAGCGGCTCGGCTGATTACCTTGAGCAACTTGCGAATAACGGTGGCGTCGCCGATACTCGTGGCTGGGAGCACTATGACGTGACGCAGCACCAAGGAGATGACGCCGTCCAACGCTATGCACAGTATCTTGTCAACAAGATGAAGGACGAGTTATTGGTGAATGAAAAGCTTGTTGGCAACGCCGCACCATTTAATCCGTTGGATGTGACGTTACGCTGTGTCACCGGCCGCGTTAGCTTAAATGCAATATGGCTTGTTGGAGACGTACAAAACGTTCCTAGCAATGAGCGTACGTTCCCGTTCTTTAGCAACGACAACTCCAGTAGATACTTGGCCGAGAAGTTGGCTGAACTTAACGTCAGCGAAAGCAACCTTGTTATATTCAACGCCAACGACCCTGACGCCATGCCTATCCTAGGCTGGTTGTACCTGCAACAAAAGAAGGGTAGAAGTCCACGTCGCCTTATTGCGATGGGACGCATGGCAGAGCAGACGCTTGACCGCCAGGGCATAATCTACCATGCTTCTACGCGTCACCCACAGCACGCTCGTCGTTTCAACTATAGAGACAGCTCGTTTTTGTTGAGCCTTAACTCTGCTATAACAGGAGTCCAGCAATGATGGTATATTTCTCATCGCGCGGCCACAGCCACAACTTTGAGGGTATTAGGCGCCGCGTGACAGGCCAGCACGAACGATGGCTTGACCTTATTGGCGGCATATACAACGACGGGGCAGACCGTTCACCGAGGGGTCAATTGACAAAGGAGGTCTTGTCTGCCTCATACGAGGTTGACCCCGTAGCTCCTCTTATGGCGTTCCCAGCGCGCAAACTCAACCTGGATTACGTCAAGCAGGAGTTCTGCTGGTATCTACGCGCCAATCGCAAGGACGTGTCTATCGCTGAGATGGCGTCAATATGGAAGGACATAATCAACCCAGACGGCTCAATCAACTCAAACTATGGTCATTACCTGTTTAACCCAGACTCTTCTCCTGGATACGCTCACAACATGGCGCGGGTAAAGCTTGAACTTGAGAGAGACCAGGACTCGCGTCGCGCCGCAATATGCATCCTTAGTAATGAGCTTCTGTGCTCTGAGACAAAGGACTACCCGTGTACGGCCTATCTCAACTGGCACATACGCGACAACTACCTTGTCATGCATGTCCACATGCGCAGCCAAGATGCCGTGTTTGGGCTCGGTAACGACGCTCCGGCCTTTAGCTTTGTGCACCAGATGATGTGGTGTGCGTTACGCCAAAAGTACCCGTTCCTCAACCTTGGCTGGTACTGCCACACGGTTGACTCTTTGCACCTATACGAGCGTCACTTCAAGATGGCAGAGCGTATTCTTGAGGACAAGTGCGATAACCTTGACATTGAAGGAAGCATTGTGCCAATGATGTCTGGTGACATCAGCCAGGTGCTAGAACTTTTTGAGGTTGCAAAGACTCCTGACACCTTAAAGGCCGCGGCGGCCCTTGTTAAGGAGAAAGGTGAAGACTCTAAGTATACTGAGTTTACCCGTTGGCTACTCACTCGAGATAAGGAAAGTTCACTACTATGAGCGATAAGATAGGTAATAAAATTGATGGCGTCCTCAAGATACTCGAGGCGGCCATGTCCAACGAGTCTATACTCAGCGACTTTGAAAAGACGTTTGTGCCAGACTTCCACAGCAAGGCCGAAAAATATGGTGCAGAGGCGTACATGTCATCAAAGCAAGAGCAGTGCATCCGTAAGCTTGAGACAAAGCTTAGAGAAAAGAACTTGCTATGAGACCAACGCGTGACAGCACAATGCTTGCTCTTGCGGCGGTTCTTTCAGAGCGTTCAACCTGTGCGCGCCGTAAGGTTGGGTGTGTGTTCACAGACGAGTACGGCAGAGTTATAGCTGGTGGCCACAACGGCGTGGCCCGCGGCCAGCCTCACTGTACTGATACACCATGTGCAGGTTCGCAGCTGCCGTCGGGCCATGGACTTGAGCTGTGCCAGGCCATCCACGCTGAGCAAAACGCCCTTATGTTCTGCTCTGACGTCATGAAAATTGACACATGCTATGTCACCGCCGCTCCATGTGTCCATTGCTCAAAGATGCTGCTTAACACGTCGTGTCGTCGTATCGTGTACGCCAACGAATACCCACACTCAGAACACACACGGGCTCTCTGGGAAGCATCTGGGCGTATCTGGGAACAGTTTGAGAGTGATGGCAAAGAGCAAGTATAATATACCAGGGCAGCTTGGACTCTTTCAACCGACGACCACTTGGCGCACTCCAAGTGGCGTTCCAGACCTGTCGAGACATGACGTGATTGCCCTTGACACAGAAACTTCTGACCCGTTTCTTAAGATTATAGGAGCTGGTTGGTGTCGCGGCCCCCATGGAGACGGGCGCATCGCTGGAATTTCGCTGGCCTGGGGACCACGTGAAGCTACACAAAGCACGTACCTTCCTATTGCCCACGAGGGAGGTGACAACATGGATGCCCTTCTTGTCATCAAATTTTTAAAAGAATTCCTTTGGAGTTTCAAGGGCACGCTGGTTTTAATGAACGGTATATACGACCTTGGCTGGCTGTCAACACACGGAATAAAGGTGGGTCCAGACGTCGTTCTCTGGGATGTCATGTGGGCAGAGGCCTTGCTTGACGAGCATCGGCGCTCTTATAACCTTGGAGCAATTGCGAGCCGTCGCGGCATTGTTGGAAAGAATGAAACACTTCTTGAGGAGGCGGCCTTTGCGTACGGCGTTGACAAAAAAGGTGGACTTGCCGTTATGCCAGCACGCTTTGTTGGGCCGTATGCAGAGCAAGACGCTGTAACAACGTTGCTCGTCTTTTACGACCAACAGAATGAGATAGTTGAACAAGGTCTTGCGCGCGTCATGAAGCTTGAGCATGACCTTGTCCCGATGTTGCTTGCAATGAAGAAAAACGGGGTGCGCGTTGACGTCAAGAGGGCAGAGTTTGAGATGCACCGCCTCAATAAGGAGCACGACACCATCATCGCAGGACTTAAGTCAAAGTACGGACTTCATATTGACGTTTGGTCAAACGACAGTATCGGCAAACTTTTTGACCAGGAGCAAATTCCATACGGCAAGACACAGAAGACAGGCAAGCCAAAGATTGATGATGACACCCTAAAAAAGATTAGTCATGAGGCCGCCAAGCTTATATCAAGGGCACGCAAGGTATCAAAGACAGCAAACACCTTTTGTAAGAACATGGTGCTTGACCGCGCCAACAGCGACGGTAGGGTCCAGTGCCAATTTCACCCTCTTAAGTCTGACAACGAGGACTCAGAGGGCTCAACGTCGGGCACGGTGTCTGGTCGTTTTTCGTCAACAGAACCTAATCTGCAGCAAGTTCCATCTTCGGAGAAGGACCCTGAGCTTGGGAAGCTGGTTCGTTCTTTGTTTCTTCCCGAAGAGGGAGAGCGCTGGGCCGCTTGCGACTATTCACAACAGGAGCCTAGGCTCACCGTGCACTACGCGGAGATGCGCGGCTGCTCACGCGGCAAAGAGGTAGCTGACAGGTACCGCAATGACCCAAACACTGACTATCACTCACTTGTGGCGGAACTTATCTATGGCAGCGGCTACACAAAAGAAAACAGAAAGACGGCCAAAACCATCAACCTTGGCCTTGCGTATGGGATGGGTGGAGCCAAACTATGCCGCAGTCTTGGCTACACGACAATCACGCGCGAAGGCTACGGCGGTAGAACCTATGAGGTTGCTGGTCCTGAGGGACAGAGCGTCCTTGACAGGTACTTTGCCGAAGTTCCGTATGTGAAAGAACTTTCTGACCAATACGCTGAGATTGCGAGCAACGAAGGTGCCATACGCACATTGTCTGGCAGATTGTGCCGGTTTCCTTTCTACGAGCCGCGCAACGGCTCGCGGGTTACACCGCTCTTGTACGAAGAGGCCTGCCTTAAATGGGGAAGTCGCAACATCAAACGGTCAAAGACACACGCTGCTCTTAACCGAAAGATACAAGGCGGCTCTGCCGACATGATTAAGGTTGCGTTACGGGAGCTCTGGAGAGACGGCATCGTGCCGCTGGTCACCGTCCATGATGAGAATGGAGTGTCGGTTCCAGATGAAGCAACCGCGCGCCGCGTTGGAGACATTATGCGTGACTGTATGAAACTACGGGTACCAATGAAGGTTGACGTTGAGCTTGGCAACACGTGGGGTGAGGCCAACGAGAAGCTTGAAGACCTGAAGGAGACCTGATGTCAACGTTGCCAAAGAAGAGTCTCGTGCTTCAAGACGAAAAGGCAGTGTATGCTCTTAATAAGAAGAGAATACCGGGTCATTGGACGCGTATTGAGTCATGGACAACGCGAGGTATCCCGGACTCTCACGTGTGCCGCAATGGCGTCTGTGCTTGGTTTGAGAATAAAGTTGGGTACCTTAGGAAAGACGGCATATTTTTATTTAAGCTTAAGCGGTCGCAATACGCGTGGCTCACAAGGGCCTGGCAAGACAACTGCCCAGCCTGGGTGTGCGTTGCGGTCAACGACGACCTTTTTTATCTGTCAGCTCGGTTCTTTAGACGCTGTGAGAGGACAACTTCCGGCAATACCATAACAATAGAGGGAGCCGTCTTTGACGGTGCCCTTGAGACAACGGCTGAGTGGTCACGTATAAGAGGTTTACTAGGCATTGACACGGGTGTAGATAGTCCTGAAGAGAGATAGAGCATGGAAACTACGGTGATTGAAAATCCAACTGACTATGTATTTAAGACTCCGCCTTACCAGCACCAACTTGCTGCGTTTGCTCGTTCGCGTGACGAAACTTTTTTTGCCCTTCTCATGGAGATGGGCACTGGAAAGTCTAAGGTGGCCGTTGACACAGCGGGTTGGCAGTTTACCCAGGGAAACATTGATGGACTCTTGGTCGTCGCGCCGCGCAGCGTCTGTGGCTCGTGGGTGGAGCAACAAATACCGTCGCACCTTCCAGACTACGTGCAACGCAAGGTCGTTCAGTGGCGTGGACAGTCAAAGTCATTCGAGCGAGAGCTTGCCGGCCTTCTTAAGCCGCAACCGCTAACACTCCATGTTCTTGTTATAAACCCAGAGGCTCTTATAACGGTTCGCGGCAAAAGCTTTGTTGAAAAGTTTGTCAATGGCCACAATGTAATGATGGTTGTTGATGAAGCTACAATGATTAAAAATCACTCGGCGGCCAGGACCAAGTACATAACGCGCCTTGGGAAGAAGTGCAAGTACCGGCGCACCTTGACCGGAACCCCGGTCACAAACTCACCGTTAGATGTATGGTCACAGTTTAATTTCCTTGAAGATGGACTCTTGGGAACCAGCTCATTTTATGCCTTCCGCAACCAATATGCCGTAACGCGCAAAAGAGTTGTGAATGGACGTACGTTTGAGGAGGTCGTAGGGTTTCAAAGGCTTGAAGAGTTGATGCGCTACGTGTCACGCTACAGCTTTAGGGCGCTGAAGAAAGAGTGTCTTGACCTTCCAGAAAAAGTCTATACAAAGCGGTATGTTGAGTTAAGTCCCACTCAAAAGAAATTCTACGAGACTCTTAGAGACGACATGGTTGTGCAGTTGTCAAATGGCTCTCTAGTCACGACTCAACTTGCAATCACACTTCTACTTAGGCTTCAGCAGGCCCTCTGCAACATAACCACAATTGATGGCGAGGGCGAAGGCCGCACCGTTGAAATTGATAAAGATAGTGACCCAAGAGCAGATGCCGTGCTTGACATCTTAAAAGAGGCAGGCAACCAAAAGGTCATCATCTGGTGTAACTTCGTGCACACAATTGAAAAGCTCAAGAGTCTTATAGCGGACGAGTTTGGCAAAGACTCTGTTGGCGCATTTTATGGAGCAACTTCTGACACCGACAGGCAGAGTTTAATCAACTCGTTTCAGGACCCTGCATCGTCGCTTAGGTACCTTGTAATGCAAACGCGCACTGGAGGTTTTGGTATAACGCTGACCGCAGCGACACTGATGATATACCACGACCACAACTGGTCACTAGAGGTACGTCAACAGTCCGAAGACAGAGCGCATCGCATCGGCCAAAAGAACACGGTGACATATGTTGACCTTGTCGCGGTTGACACGGTTGACGAGGACATTGTTAGTGCGCTTCTTCGCAAGGAAGGCTTGGCGCACCAGGTAACAGGCGACAATCTGCGGCTGATGCTGCTTGCTGAGAAAGAAAAGACAAAGTCCGGTGAAAATTGAGGTTTACAGGTTTCAACAACTAGGGTAGTCATCTATAGACAGAGAGCTAGAGAGGCAGTATGAGACAATTTGAGCAAGTACTAAGTTCACGTCTTCCCGTCAAGTCAAGGATTGCCAATTGGATTTTTGGCACCCTTCTAGGGATAAGCAAAAGCGACATAGCGGCGCGTCAGCGGCGTGCAGAATTAAACAAAGAGCAAATGGCCCGTATACCAAGGCCGAACATCTCATACATGGCAGCGACCCACTCAATAGCTGACACTCCTGTTCACCCATGGGGCCGCAGATAGACCAATGACTGATATTAAAAAACCAAAGCAGGTAGATATGTTTCCAGATAGCCCAAAGACAGAACCGCTACATCGAGTGTTTGTTGTTCAACAAACGCAGGTTGACTACACGTCAGCAGCAAAGTTTGGACGCCTTGAGCCGCCTATTCTTCCACAACTGCAGAATGTTGCGCTAAGCACCCTCCCAACAATCCGTGAGTTCAGGTCTCGTTTCCACGACTTCAACGATAAAGACTACCTGCTGCTTGTTGGCGACCCAGTTGCCATTGGTATTGCGGTGGCTGTTGCCGCCGAACTCAACAAAGGTAGGGTGAACGTCCTTAAATGGGACAAGCACAGCCGCAGCTACATCGAGATTAGCCTTAACATAAAGGGAAGATAGATGGGAAACTTACTTGTAGACGACCTTGCAGAAGACTCAATTTCACAACGTCCAGAGGTAAAGCAGGTGTCGCTTGGCGATTTAACCAAGCTTGCTGAAGAATACCTAGCTTTGGAAGTTGAGTTGGGAAAACTCGAGACGCGCATGGAGACGACTAAGGCGGCCATGGACCTCATCGCCAATGTAAAGCTTCCAGAGGCAATGCAGTCAATTCGCCAGGTGTCATTCTCACTGCAAGATGGTACCGTCATTGAGATACAAGACAAGATACACGCGTCGATTAAAGAAGAGAATAGAGCGGCTGCGCATGAATGGCTACGTAACAATGACTTTGGCGGATTGATTAAGAACAATGTTACCGTGACCTTTGGAAAGGGAGAGGACGCCGAGGCCGAGCGGCTCGTTGAGATGGTTGAAGGACTGCAGCGAGCTGGGGAGTTGCATGCTGGCTCTGTTGACCGTAAAGAACAGGTTCACCCGTCGACACTGACATCCTTTGTCAAGGAGCAGCTAAAGAAGGGCAAGAACATACCGTTAGACGTTTTTGGAGTTCACATCGCTCAGGTTGCCAAGCTGCAACAGCCTAAGCGTAAATAAATATTGCAGCCTAACTAAGGAGTAACTACCATGGCCAAAGCAAAGGCAGAAGAGAAAGACACTACCACAGCAGTGGCAACTGTCAAGGGGACAACAGCCGTTGCTCTCCAATTAGACGACCTAGACGCACTAGCAGGCGACTCAGGTGCAGGGCGTGAGAATGTCTCGTCAACTGACATGCAGACTCCTCTGCTTGTTATCTTGCAGAGCAACTCACCGCAGTGCAAGCGTTCTGACCCTGCATACATTGACGGGGCACGCGAGGGCATGTTCTATGAGAACGTGACTGGACGTTTGTTTGACGGTGACGCCGGCATCACGGTTGTCCCATGCCACTTTGAGAAGGTGTTTATGGAGTGGCGTCCAAAGCGTGGCGGTCTTGTGGCCATCCACGGTGCGGACACGCCTTTACGCAACCAAGTTGAGATGAAGGCTGACTCTGAAAACCCTGACAAACTAGTTCCGACTCTGCCAAACGGCAATCAGTTGACTGAGACAAACCAGCACTATGCTCTCATTGTCAACGATGACGGCACAACGACTCCGGTTGTTATTCCAATGAGCTCGAGCAAGTTAGGTAACAGCCGCCGTTGGAACACCTTGCAAGGTCAGGTCACACTGACCGACAGCAAAGGCCGTCAATTTGTTCCGGCAACGTGGTTCATGAAGTACACTCTTAAGACCATGGTCCGCACAAAAGATAAGGACAGCTGGTACGTGTTTGACATCTCACCAGCGGGTCCAACTATCACTCCAGAGGACCGGTCGCTGTACGAACTCGGCAAGCAGTTCAACGCTGCCATTAAAGGCGGTACTGTAAAGGTCAAGCATGAAGACCTGAGTGGTGGCACGGACGACGGCGAGCCTGCTCGCGATGACGACATGGAGGACGTGCCCCTCTAGAATCCCGCAAGGGCTAGTGAAAGCCGGCTTTTTTGGCTTGACTGTTGGAGAGACAACTTAACGTGTAAACCTAACCAGGAGTACGACCATGCCACCTAAAAAGGTAGCTGCCGTTGCTGCCAAGCCCGCCAAAGGCAAGGCCACTGCTGCAAAGTCAAAGGCCGCCGCAAAAACTGCTGCGCCCAAGGCAAAGAGCAAGAAAAGCAAGTAAGTCTAAGGGCCCCGAGTTTTCGGGGCCCTTTCCTGGTTCATCCACAGAGAGAAAACAATGTCAAATCAAGACCAACCCGAACAAGAAACTCAAGCTGACACGCTCCGGTACTATATCTCTGTTGATAGTGAGAGTGTGGAGGTTCTTAACGTGACAAGTGATGGCGTGTTCACGTGGAACAAGGACGCTGCACTGCTGATACCACAAACGCGTAACCCTGCGCAGCGTAAGGTATTTGAGGTACTTTACCGCGCAACAAGTAACTAACAGTCTACCAGGGGACCAGCGTTGAAACTTTCTGAAGAACAAGAACGGGCACTATTGGCAGCTGTACAGCTTGCCAACGAAGGCGTCCCGGGAACCTCGTTGTACCTTGCTGGATATGCGGGTACCGGAAAGACGACGCTGGTCTCTCGCTTGCCAGAGGCTCTTGGCGGAGCTGACCGTGTGGTGTTTTGCGCCTTTACAGGCAAGGCCGCACTACAGCTTAGACGTAGGGGCTGCAGCAATGCCACCACGCTTCACAAGCTTATGTACCAGCCACAAGAAAAAGACAGGACCCAGCTGCGCAGCTTAAAGGAAAGCCTGCAGAGGCTGCAAGAAAGAGGACTGCATGCCGAAGAGCCAGAAGTGCTGCGGCTTGTTGCTGAGATGAAGGCTGAGCGTAAAAGAGTTATGTCGCCATCGTGGTCATGGGGCCAAACTGACATAAACCCAAACACGCGACTCATTGTTGTTGACGAGTGCTCTATGCTTGACGCTCGCCTTATTGACGACCTAAAAAAGTTTAATATTCCTATTCTATTTGTTGGAGACCCGTTCCAGCTACCACCTGTGATGAACCGTTCGCCCCTTGAGGACCGCGTGCCTGACATTATGCTCACCGCCGTGCAAAGACAGGCACTAGACTCGCCGGTGCTACGCGCTGCAACGCTGTTGCGTAGCGAAGGGCGCCTGCCAGAGACGGACGGCACTGCTTGGCGCTATATATC
>Ga0214917_10003201_pt1 | contig 19181 bp, 17 predicted proteins | sample LL_1208_BB_MetaG_FD_177983 | JGI IMG/M metagenome (GOLD analysis project Ga0214917, IMG submission 177983) | Freshwater microbial communities from Lake Lanier, Atlanta, Georgia, United States - LL_1208_BB | ecosystem: Environmental > Aquatic > Freshwater > Lake | place: USA: Georgia | collected...
CGCAGACCCACCGCTCGCTTGGCGGGTCGCTTTGCAAGCGGATGCGCAGACCCGCCGCTATCGCGGCGGGTCGCTTTGATAGATCCGATACTTCTTCGTCACGATCGCCCCGCCCCGCTCGAGCGTCCGCTTGGAGAGGTGGTTGCTCTCGAGCACCCAGGAAAACTCCGCCTCCTCCATGCCCCAGTCGAGCACCGGCTGGACGAGCGCGGCCGTGAGCACGAGCCCCACGCCCCAGGCCTGGTATTCGGGCACGACGTTCGTGCTGATCGCCCGCATCCGCTTGATGCCCCGCTTGTTCCAGAGCAGCTTCAGGAAGCCGAACGGGAACAGCCGGCCGTTGATCGCCTTGATCCGCGGGTTGTAGTCGAGCAGGCAGAAAACCGTGCCCACGGGCCGGCCATCGACCTCGGCCACGAGCGCCAGTTCCGGCACGATCAGGTGCTTGAGGCTCGCGGCCATGTGCTTGACCTCGCCGGCCGAGAGCGGCACGAAGCCCCAGGTGCCGCCGAGGCTCGAGTTGTAGATCTCGAGAAACATCCGCACCTCGTCGTCGAAGCGGCGGCGGTCGAGCGGGCGGACCTTGACGCCGAACCGCTCCTTGACGCCCTCCACCATCACGCCGAGCTTCGAGTCGAGCGAGGCGAGCATCGAGGTCTTGCCCCAGAAGGCGTAGAGGTCCTCGATCTTGCCGAACCCGTTTTGCTCGACGAGCCCGGCGTAATACGGCCGGTTGTGGGTCATCATGAAGAACGGCGGCGTGTCGAAGCCCTCGATCAGCAGGCCGCACTCGTAGTTGAGCGAGGGGTTGGCCGGGCCGCGGATCGTCGCCATGCCCTGGGCGTGCAGCCAGTCGGCGGCCGCCCCGAACAGGGCCCGGGCGGCGGCGGGATCGTCGTCGCACTCAAAGAAGCCGAAGAAGCCCCGGTTCTCGCCATACCGTTCGATGTGGCCGGCGTTGACGATTGCCGTGATCCGGCCGACGTCCCAGTCACCGCGGCGGACGAGGAACGACCGGCTCTTGGACCGCTCGTAGAACGGGTGCCGGCGGAACCCCAGCAACTCCTCCTGGGAATGCAGCAAGGGCGGCATCCAGCAGGGGTCGTCGGCGTAGATCCGCCAGGGCAGCTTGAGGAACCGCTTCTGCTGGCCCCGTGTCTCCACGGGCTCGACGACCACGTCCGTCACGCCTGACCCTCCTTGCCCGTTCGCCGGCCGCCGCGGCACCGGTCCGCAGCCGGCGGCCACCGGCCGCCGTAAACCCCCGAGATTTCAGGGGTTGGCCGATCTCCGGCGCATCTTCCGCCGGAGGCCGTTTGTTCGTCAACCTCGGCAGGACAGGGGTGGCGTCAAAGTCTCCCCGCCGCCCGATCCGAAATACAATCCATTCCGGGTTCGTCCGACGGATCGATCGGCCCGGCTCGGTGTCACCGCCGCCTGGAGATTGGGTCCCGACCGATGATCGCGCCACGCCTGTTCGAGATCAGCGGCGACTGCCTCGTCACCGGGGCCACCGGCCTCGTGGGCAACAACGTCGTCCGCCAGTTGTTGGCCAAGGACGTCGGCGTCCGGGCCCTCGTGCGCCAGACGAGCCCCGTGGGCGACACCGCCCTGGCGGGGCTCGCCGTGGAGCGGGTCGCCGGCGGGCTCGGCGACGAGGCGGCGCTCGAGCGGGCCATGGGCGGCGTGTCGTGCGTCGTTCATTCGGCCGCCTTCGTGCACTGCGGCTGGAAGCACGGCGACGAGATGCGGGAGATCAACGTCGAGGGCACCCGGCGGATCGCCCGCGCCGCCCGCCGGGCCGGGGCCAGGCTGGTGCACGTCTCGAGCGTGGACGCGATCGGCCTGCGACCCGACGGCGCCCCGGCCGACGAGGAGACCCCGCCGGGCGTGATGCCCGAGTGCCCCTACGTGGTCACCAAGCGCGAGGCCGAACTGGCGGTGCTCGCGGAGGTGGATCGCGGCCTCGACGCGGTGATCGTCAATCCCGTCTACATGCTCGGCCCCTGGGACTGGAAGCCCTCGAGCGGGCGGATGCTCCTCGAGGTGGCGGCGGGCAAGGGGCTGTTCGCCCCGCCGGGCGGCAACGACTTCGTCGACGTCCGCGACGTGGCGGCCGGGATCATCGCCGCGGTCGAAAAGGGCCGCACGGGCCGGCGGTACATCCTCGGCGGCCACGGCCTGAGCTACCTCGACGCCTGGCGGGTGATGGCCCGCGTGACGGGCCGGATGCAGCCCCTGGGCTTCGCGCCCAAGCCCTTCGTGCGGCTGGCCGGCTGGGTGGGCGACCTGGCCGCGGCGTTTCGCCGCCGCGAGGGAGACGTCAACTCGGCGGCCACCACGATGTCGATGCTCGACCACAACTTCTCCTGCCGCCGGGCCCAGGACGAGCTCGGCTACTCGTTCCGGCCGCTCGACGACACGGTGCAGGACGCCTGGGACTGGTTCGTGGCCCGCGGCTACGCGAAGGCCGTCCGGCCCGCGGTGGCGCGGTGAGGGCGCGGTAGGATTCGGGCCGGAATCCCGTCCCTCGCGTTTCACCACCATGGCCCAGATCCTCGTCGTCGAGGACGAAGAGCACCTCGCCTTCGGCATCAAGTTCAACCTCGAGGCGGAGGGGCATGCCGTCAGCGTGGCCGGTGACGGCCAGGCGGCCCTCGAGCGGCTGGAATCGGCCGCTCCGCCGTTCGATCTCGTCGTGCTCGACATCATGCTCCCGGGCATGAGCGGCTACGCCGTCTGCGAGGCCATCCGTGCCGCCGGCGACGACGTGCCGGTGGTGATGCTCACCGCCCGGACGCTCGTCGAGGATCGGATCCGCGGCTTCGACGCCGGCACCGACGTGTATCTCCACAAGCCCTTCGACCTGGAGGAGCTGCTCTCGGTGGTGCGCAACCTCCTCGCCCGCCGGACCCGCGTGGACCGCGGCGGCCCGCCGGGCAACGGCGGCGGTGGTGCGCCCGAGGCGGTCTACCGGTTCGGCACGGCCGAGGTGAACTTCGACACCTGGGAGGTGCGGGTGCAGGGCGAGCCGGTGCGGCTGACGAGCCTGGAGATGAAGCTGCTCAGGTATCTCGTCGAGCACGAGGGCAAGGTGGTGCCCCGCAAGGAACTGCTCGAGAAGGTCTGGGGGCTCACCAGGGCCCCGGCCACGCGAACGGTCGACACGTTCATGCTCGCGCTGCGAAAGTATTTCGAGGCGGATCCCTCGAAGCCCGTCCACTTCCTCTCCGTCCGTGGCACGGGCTACCGGTTCGTGGCCGCCCCCTGAGATCCTCGGCTCACCTGGAGCGACCGATGCCCCCTTCCCGCCGCGATCGCCCCTCCGCCCGCGCCGTCCTGATGCGGGCGGTTCTCCTCGCCGCTTCCGCCGGGCCGGGTCTCGGTCCGAGCGCCGCCGAACCGGAGGCCGGTCGCGCGGCCCGCCCCGGCCAGCCCGCCTCCCGCTCCGAGCAGCGGCTCGAGGGCTTCCGGATCCTCGTCGACGACTGCCTGCTCCCGGGGGGCGAGCACGCGGACCTGGGCCGGGAGGCGCTCGAGTTTCTCCGCGGCAAGCTCACCGACATCCGGATCGTCATGCCGGCCGACCGGCTGGCCCGGATCCGCGAGGTGACCATCGTGCTCGACCGCTCCTGCGGCGACCTGGGCGCGATGCAGTATCACCCCAGCGGCGACTGGCTCGCCAATCACGGCTACCCGCGGAGCCTCGCCCGCTGCGTCCACCTGCCGCGGGCCGAGCACGTGGCCACGCGCCGCAACGTCACCGAGCAGCCCTGGGTGATCCTCCACGAACTGGCCCACGCCTACCACGACCAGGTGCTCGGCTTCGACGATCCCCGGATCATGGCCGCCTGGGAGGCGTTCAAAAGCGGCGGCGCCGGCGACGACGCCCTGCTCTTCGACGGCTCGCGGACCCGGCACTACGGTCTCACCGACCAGAAGGAGTTCTTCGCCGAGATGACCGAGGCCTACTTTGGCGCGAATGACTTCGCGCCCTTCAATCGGGCGGAGCTGAAGACTGGATTCCCCGAACTCCATGCCCTGCTCGAGGAGATCTGGGGGCCGGCCCGTTGACGGCCGCCGGCGTGGCGCGCCCGGGTCGCCCGCCCGCGGCTCAGCGGCCGAGCAACGTGGCCGCGGCCGCACCGGGGTCGGGCTGCTTCAACAGCGACTCGCCCACCAGCATCGCGTGGATCCCCGCCGCTTCGAGCCGGGTCACGTCGGCCCGGGTCTTGATGCCACTTTCGGCCACGAGCACCACCTCGTCGGGCACCCGCTCCCGAATCGCGAGCACGTGGCCCAGGTCGGTGGTCATCGTCTTCAGGTTGCGGTTGTTGACGCCCACGAGCGTGGCCCCGAGGTCGAGCACGCGGGAGAGATTCTCCTCGTCGTGCAGCTCCACCAGCGGCGTCATTCCGTAGTCGAGGATCGACCGATAGAGGCTTCGCAGGTGGCAGTCGTCGAGGCACTCGGCGATCAAGAGCACCGCGTCGGCCCCATGGGCCCGCGCCTCCACCACCTGGTAGAAGTCGACCACGAACTCCTTGCGGAGCACGGGCAGGCTGACGGCCGCGCGGGCCGCCTCCAGATCCGCGAGGCTGCCGCCGAAGCCCGCGTGGTCGGTGAGCACGGAGAGCGCCGCGGCCCCGGCGGCCTCGTAGGCCGTCACCACCTCCGCGACGGTGGCCCCGGGCCGGATCTCGCCGGCCGACGGGCTCTGCCGCTTGAACTCCGCGATCAGCCGCATCGGCGGCCCGGCCGAGACCGCCGTGAAAAAATCCCGCACTGGCGGCGCATGAGGCACCAGCGCCTCGAGCACGGCCAGCGGCACGCTCTCGCGGGCCGCCGCCACCTCCCGCCGCTTCCGGGCCACGATCTCGTCGAGGATGTCAGGCATGCGCAGAGTGTACTCGCCCCGACCCATCCCCTGGGTCGCGCGTCACCGTCCAGCAGGCTCGGGGCGGCCGGTCCCCGTCGCCCGGACGCTCGTTTCGGCCATCCTGGCCTCCACTCGCTCCATGCTGGCTGCGCTTCGGCATCCTGCCTGCGCTTGCCATCAAGGCCGGCTCCGGGGAACCGGCCACCCCTCGCAGTCAACCGGTGAGGCCGCCAGATCCAGCTCAGGTATGGATTCGTCTGAACGAACCCCGCGCGCCACAACGCGCACGAGCACGGGAGCCCGGAGGTGCGACCGCCCGCCGGCGGGCGGGCAAGGCTTCGCGGGCCATGGATGGCCGCGAAGCCTTGAATTCAGTGGCGGAAGTGCCGCCGCGCGGTGAAGACCATCGGGATCCCGGCCGCGTCGGCGGCGGCGATCACCTCGGGATCCCGCTTCGAGCCGCCCGGCTGCACGATCGCCGCGATGCCGGCCTTCGCGATCAGCTCGATCGAGTCGGGGAACGGGAAGAACGCGTCCGAGGCGAGCACGGCCCCCCGGGCCCGCTCGCCCGCCTTCTCGAGCGCCAAACGCACCGCATCGACCCGGCTCGTCTGGCCGGTGCCGGCGCCCACGAGGCTCGTGCCGCGGCAGACGGCGATCGCGTTGCTCGTCAGCCGCCGCACGATCGTGAAGGCGAAGTCGAGGGCCGGCGTGAGCTCGGCCGGCGGCGCGACCGTCGTGACCACGCGCCAGGTGGCCGGATCGTCGCAGCGCTCGTCGGGCCGCTGCGCGAGAAACCCGCCGGCGACGCTCCGGAACTCGAGCCCCGCCGTCGGCTCCCAGGGGTCGCCCGCCGGCATCTCGACCAACCGCACGCTGGCCTTCCAGGAGGGCTTCGTCGTGAGCAGCTCGACCGCGGCCGGCTCGAAGGCCGGGGCCGCGACCACCTCCACGAACAGCCCCGGCGCCGCGAGCACCTCGGCACAGGCGAGGTCGAACGTTCGGTTCACCGCCACGATCGAACCGAAGGCACTCGTGGGATCGGCGGCGATCGCCGTGGCGACCGCCACGGCCGTGCCGGCGGCCGAGGCGGCGCCGCAGGGATTGGTGTGCTTGATCACGACCGCGCCCGGATCCTGGAGCAGGCCGGCCAGCCGCGTGGCGGCGTCGAGGTCGAGCAGGTTGTTGTAGGAGAGTTCCTTGCCGGCGAGCTGCCGGAGGCCGGCCAGGCCGAGGTGGGTGCCCACCGGGGCGAAGAGCGCCGCCGACTGGTGCGGGTTTTCACCGTAGCGGAGCGGGAGCCGCTGCTCGAGATCGAGCGACATCCGCGTGGGGAGCGGCGGTTCGTCGTCGCAGGCGGCCCCGGCGGCCGCCACGCCGGCACCCGTGGCCACGAGCCCCGCGTGACGGGCCATCCAGCGGGCGATCGCGGCGTCGTAGGCGGCTGTCCGCTCGAAGGCCCGGGCCGCCAGCAGCTTGCGGCCGGCGAGCGTGGTGCCGCCACCCGCCACGGCGGCGATCAGGTCGTCGTATTGATCAGGGCCGGTCACGATCGCCGTGAAGGCATGGTTCTTGGCGGCCGCCCGCACCAGGCTCGGGCCGCCGATGTCGATCAGTTCGATCGCCTCGTGGGGCCGGCAGTCAGGCCGGGCGACCGCCGCCTCGAAGGCATAGAGGTTCACGATCACCGCATCGAACCTGCCGATGCCGTGCTCGGCGAGCACGGCCTGGTCGTCGGCCCGGTCGGCCCGGGCCAGGATGCCGGCGAACACGTGCGGGTGGAGCGTCTTGACGCGGCCGTCGAGCACCTCGGGAAAGCCCGTGACCGTCGAGATGTCGATCACGTCGAGACCGTGGGCGGCGAGCGCCCGGGCTGTGCCGCCGGTGCTCACCACCTCGACGCCCGCCGCCTTCAGTGCGGCGGCGAGCCGGTCGAGACCGGTCTTGTCGAACACGCTCACGAGCACCCGGCGGATCGGCACGAGGTCGGGCGGCGGCGCGGGCGGCAGGGCTGGTTGCACGGCGGTGGTCCTGGGGTGTTGTGGAAGTCCGAAGGCTTGGGAAGGGATTCGCCCGATCGTCCAGGGAGGGGCTGCCCAGGCCGTGGAGCCGGCCTTGCTGGCGAGCGAAGCCAGAGATGGCGAAGCGTGGCCAGCATGGAGTGAGCGGAGCCCAGGATGGGCGGAGCGAACGTCCGGTGACACGGCCTGGGCAGCCCCGGACGAGGCCACGCAGCCTGGACGTGCGGCGATTATGAAGCCTGGGCCGCGGTCGGCAACTCCACCTCGAAGATGCTGCCCGGCCGGCCGATCCGCCCCTTCGCCGAGACCTTGCCCCGCAGCTGCTTGACGAGCGACCGCACGAGAAACAGCCCCAGGCCCGTGCCGGGGGTGCTCCGCTCGAGCTCGCTGCCCAGCCGGACGAACCGGCGAAACACGGCATGCCGCTGGGCGAGCGGGATGCCGGGGCCGTTGTCGGCCACCCGCACCGTCACGCGGCCGTCGGCGGCGGCCGCGGTCACCTCGACCTCGGGCTCGGGCAGCGAATACTTGACGGCGTTGTCGACGAGGTTGCGGATCACGATCTCCACGTCCACGCCCCGTCCCTTCACCGCGAGGCCGGGACCGCATTCGATCCGCACGCGGTCTTCCGCCACCGCGTGCCGCTGCGTGACCGCGGCCCGCACACTGTCCAGGAGCGGCCGCAGTTCGGTCGTGTCGTCGGTGGCGCTCGGGCGGCGATGGAGCGTGCGGGCGGCATCGAGCAGATGGTCGACGAGCCCGTCGAGCCGCTCCACGTCCTGGAGCATGAAGCGATGGAAGTCGGCCTGCTGCTCGGGCGGCACGCTCCGACGGGTGAGGGTCTGGAGGTAGAGCTTGAGCGAGGCGAGCGGGCTTTTGAGCTCGTGGGTCACGCTGTCGATGAAGTTGCTCTGCCGCTGGGAGAGGGCGATCGCCTTGACGGTGAGCGCGAGGTAGACGATCACCCCGGCGAGCACCACCGCCAGGAGCGCCACGCCCACCCCGAGCACGGCCCAGTAGAAGGCCGCGTTGCCCGACCCGAGCGCCGCAGCGATGCTGACGAGCACCCAGCCCACCGTGAGCGCCACGAGCGAGCCGATCAGCACGACCCCGAGCAGGATCGGCCAGCCGAGCGAACGACGCGGTTCCATGGAGGGCTCCGGACACGGCCACCGCCGGACGACGGCCGCCCGCTATGCTACCCCGCCCCGGCCCGCCGGGCCGCCGCTCGCGAGGTTCCTCTCCTGGCCACGCCCGCCGACAAGTCGCCGCTTCGCCTGCTCGCCGGCCTGACGAGTGTGCGCTTCGCCTGGGCGGGCGACCGCTGGGAACACGTCGTGCTCCTCGCCGATGGCCGACGCTGGCGCTCGATCGAAGGGCCGGGCCCGGCCGGGGCGGACCCCCGCTGGCCGGCCTCGCCGGCGCTCGTCGAGGTGTCGCTCGTCGTGGCCGGCTCCCGGCCGGCCGTGCTCGGGGTGGGCCTGGCGGGGCGGTCGCACTTCTCGCTCTCGGTGGTCGCCTGCCCCGACCGGCCCGACACGCTCCTGTTCGAGGCGGCGTGCCGGATCGCCGAACCGGCCGGCTGGTTGGGCTCGACCTACGCAGGGGACGGCGACCCGCAACGGGTGGCGGCCGACCGCACGGGCCCGCCGCCCGCGACCGTCCGCTGGTCGTATCGGATCGGGCCCGCAGGCCTCGAGCCACTCCCCGGAAGCGGATCGTGACCGCCCGCGGCGAGCCGCTCCGGCGGCACGGGGCGAGTGGCTTGCGGCCTGCCGCCCGATCGATCACATTTCGGGGATCGGAGTTCGACGTTCAGGCCCGGATTTCCCCCTCCCGCGACCACCCATGTTCGAAGCCATCGAGCGGCTCAAGGCCGACTGGACCGACAAGTACGTCGTGATCGACTCGCCCGCGCCGGAACTCGCGCGGTTCGCGCAGGCGACCGGCATCGTCAAGACCGTCAACATGAACGGCCGCTGCCTGGTCGAGTTCGAACAGTTCAACAACATCGGTTGGTACGACATCGATCCTACGGCCCTGAAGATCGTCCCCAAGCCCGTGCCGAAGCCGGCCGAAGCGAAGCCGAAGGCGGCCGCGAAGCCGGCGGCGGCCAAGCCCGCGGCGGCCGCCAAGCCCGCCGTGGCGAAGGCGGCTCCGGCGGCTGGAAAGCGGCCGTCGACCGCCGACATCCTGGCCGCGGCCCGCGGCAAGGCGGCCGGAGCCGCCGCCGCGCCGGCGGAGGCCGAGCCGGCCGGGAAACTCTCCACGGCCGACATCCTCGCCGCGGCCCGCGCGAAGAAGTCGGCCCCGGCAGCCGAGCCGGCCGCCGCGGAGCCCGAACCCGCTGCGGAACAGGCTCCGGAGCCGGTCGTCACGCCGGCCAAGGCCGCCGCGCCGGCCGGCCCGCTGCCCACGACCACGGCCGAGAAGATCGCGTGGTGCCGGGCCAACGACGCCAAGGGCTCGTGACCGCCGCCCGGTCTGCCGCGTTCCGGTTCCCCAACGACCCACGTGCACGGAGGCCCGTCATGGTTCGCACCGCCCTGCTGATCGGAATCGCCCTCACCGCTGGCTGCAGCCGGCTGGCCGAGCACCCGCTCGCGATCGAGGCGGCCCAGGAGGTGCGGGCCAACGACCGCGTCGCCGAACTGCTCGGCAAGCCCGTCGAGTGTTCCCGTACGGTTCGCGGCACGGCCAACGAGACCGACGGGATCGCCCGACTCGAGTTCGAGGCGAAAGGAACCAAGGCCACGGGGGTGATCGTGGTCGAGGGCAAGAAGACCCGTGGCACGTGGGGCGTGAACAAGCTGGAACTGCAGCCGGCCGGCGGCGAGAAAATCTCGCTGACCTCCGATCTCGTGGCCCGCACCGGCACCGACACGCCCGCCTTCGATCCCAACGCCGCCGCCGCGAAGCCTTCGGACACACCGCCCCCGCCGGGCGAGATCGAGATCGCGCTCCCGCCGGGTCCGCCGGGCCAGTAGGGCCACGCTTCAGCGGGCGTCCCACGGCGTGGGCCCGAGCTGCGCGCGCAGAGGGCCGCCCTTACGGCAGGTCGCGGAGGGCCTGGAGTTCTTCGGCGCGACCCACCACCAGCAGCACCTGGTCGTCGAGGAGCTTGCGGCGGCCGTCGGGAAACATCTCGAACTTGCCCGTGAGCACGTCCTTGATCCCCATCACGTGCACGCCGATCGCCGTCCGCAGGTTGGCCTCGGCGAGCGTCTTGCCCGAGAGCGAGCCCGGCATCGCGACTTCGGCCACGCTGTAGTCGGGATCGATCGGCAGGAAGTCGAGCACGTTGGGCCAGGTCATCTTGTCGGCCAGCTGGCGGGCCACCTCCTCCTCCGGAAAGACCACGCGATCGACGCCGAGGTGTTCGAGGATCTTGCCGTGCTCCTGGGTCACGCCCTTGACGATCACCTGCCGGGCCCCGAGCTCCTTGACGTGGAGCGTCGCCAGCAGCGAGAGCGAGATCGTCTCCCCGAGCGAGATGAACACCGCCGAGGCGTCGCGGAGCGGCAGGTTTTCCAGCAGCTCGCGGTCGGTGCAGTCACCGATCACGCACTCGTGGATCTCGTGCTTGACGGCCTCGAGCCGCTCGCGCCGGGAATCGACGCCGATCACCTGGCAGCCGTTGGCCGCCAGCTTGCGGGCCAGGGCCGTGCCGAAGGTGCCCATGCCGAGCATCACGAATCGCTTGGTCGCTTTCACGGTCGGTCAGCCGACGAGCGGCTCCTCCTCGGGGTATTCGGGCTGGTAGGGCGTGCGCTGGCGGCTGAGCGCGACCGCCGCGGAGATCGGGCCGAGCCGGCCCACGAACATGAGCACGATGAGCACGATCTTGCCGGGGTCGGAGAGCAGCGGCGTGATGCCGGTGGACAGTCCGACCGTGCCCAGGGCCGAGACGCACTCGAACAACGACTCCAGAAACCACCGCGGCCGGTCCGACGCGGGATTGCGGGACTCGACCACCAGCAGCGCCACGAGCGCGACCGTGGCCACGGCCCCGAACAGGAGTGCCGTGGCGGCGGCCCGGCGGACGGCGCTGGCCGGGATGGTGCGGCGGAAGATGTTGGCCCGGGGCAAGCCCCGGAAGCTCGACCAGGAACTCACGAGCAGCGTCATCAGCGTGCTCACCTTGAAGCCCCCGGCCGTGGAGCAGGGACCGGCGCCGATCGCCATCAGGATGATCGTGAGGAACAGCGTGGAGCTGGCGAGGGTGCCGTAGTCGATGGTGTTGAACCCCGCCGTTCGACAGGTGGTGGAGTGAAATACGCCCATCAGGAGCCGCGTCTCCAGCGGCTCCTCAGCCAAGGCCTGGTCCCACTCGAGCAGCCAGAACGAGACCGCCCCCAGGGCAAGCAGCGCGACCGTGCCGATCAGCATCAGCTTGGACTGGATCGACAGCCGCTGCCAGCAGTCCCGCGGCCGCCGGAGCCGCTGGCAGACATCGATGATCACCGGGAAACCGATGCCACCCACGATGATCAGCCCGCAGATCGCGAGATTGATCCCGGCATGCCCCGCGTCGGGCATCAGGTTGGCGTCGTGCAGGGCGAAGCCCGCGTTGCAGAAGGCCGACACCGAGTGGAACAGCGACCGCCAGGCGACCTCCGCGGCCGGCGCCGTGCCCCAGGCCGCGGCGACCAGCAGCAGGAAGCCGGCGGCTTCCGAAACGACCACGGTCAGGAGCACCGCCCGGCCCACCCAGCGGAGGTCGCGACCCGACTTGACGCCCAGCGTGTCGGCGACGACCGCCCGCTGCCGCAGCGTGGCCTGGCCTCCGATCTGGAAGGTGGCCAGCGTCGTGATCGTCATGATGCCCAGGCCGCCGAGCTGGATCAGGGCCAGGATCACGCCCTGGCCGAACGTGGAAAAATCGTTGACCGTGCTCCGCACCGTCAGGCCCGTGACGCAGCAGGCGCTCGTGGCGGTGAACACGCCGTCGACGAGCGAGATCGGCGGCCGGCCGGCCTGCCGGGAGACCGGCAGCGTGAGCACCACGCCGCCGACCAGGATCGTGACCACGTAGGCGGCGAAGGAGACCCTCGCGGGATAGGTGGCGAGCGGTCCGGTGAGCTGCGGCATCGGTTGCGGCGGCCGCCGGACCGGAGCCCGGGCCGCCCACGGCCCACCCCGCTGGGCGGGCGGCTTCAGCCGCGCCTGCATCCCCGGGGCGAGCCGCCAAGCGTACGTTCCCTGCGATCGGCGCGGCAATCGGCGGCGAAGATTGCCGGTTTTTCCGGTCGCAAAACCGGGCTGCCGAATTGTTTGACTTGCATGAACGCGGATCCATAATGCGGAGGTTCACAACGAACGCCGTAGCCCGCCGCGACTCGCCGAGCCGCATCGTCAGCGGGCGTTCGCGATGGCCCGCCGCCTGCTGTTCCCATCCGGATTGTTGCCGGGGAACTCGGTTGTCCGGCAGCCCGCGCCGCGTGTTCACGGGAACCAAGCAGCCATGCCCGGCGGGGGTGCCGCCGGCCTGATGGTTGCGTCAATCTGCCCTCACCACCCAAGGAGTTGTTTCGTGTCGATGACCCGGATCCGCAATGTCTTCGAAATCATCGAGCTGTATGGCCACGACGAGAATTTCGAACCCGTCACCACCTCCGAGTTCGTGCCGACGCACGCCCCGGCCGGCTCGCGTGAGAAGATCGATATTCTCGCCGAGCGGATCCAGCGGGGCATGCCCCTCTGGCATCCCGAGGATTCCACCGACGTTCCCGCCGGCGACCTCGTCGCCGCCGAATGAGCCACGGGCCGCGAGCCCGCGCCGCTGCCCCTCGACGCCTTCTCATCGCCCTCCGCGGGATCGCCCGCGGAGGGCGACTTCGATATCGCGGCGGGCCGTGGCCGCCTTGAGCTTCTCCCGCTTGTCGTGGGCCTTGCGGCCGCGGCCGACCCCGAGGAGCAGCTTCACCCGGCCGTGCTTGAAATACATCTTCAGCGGCACGAGCGTGAGCCCCTTCTCGAAGGCCTGGGCCGCGAAGGTGCGGATCTCGCGGCGATGCAGCAGCAGCTTGCGGGGCCGCTTGGGCTTGTGGTTGAGCTGGTTGGCCTTCTCGTATTCCGGGATGTCGCAGCCGTAGAGCCAGACTTCGTCCCGTTCGACCCGACCGTAGGCCTCGTCGAGGCTCATCCGGCCGCCCCGCAGGCTCTTCACCTCGCTGCCCACCAGGGCGATCCCGCACTCGAGCGTGTCGAGGATCTCGAAGTCGTGCCGGGCCTTGCGGTTCTCCGCCACCACCCGCTCGGCAGGCCGCTCCGCCTTGGCGTCCTTGCCGGCCTTGCCGCCGGACTTCGAGGGGGCCGAAGCGGTCGGCTGCGGGGGCTTTTTCTTGGTGGACATGGCGTTTGAGAGACGCGACCCGAGCGTGGGCGGGGGCCTTGCGGCACGGTACAATCTACGGGTTTTCCGGCCCGGCGTTTTCGAGTCCCGCCGGCGATCCCTCCCGCCCCGAGCCGCCATGCACGCCTACTTTCCGCCCGCCTGCCGACTTCTTCTGCTGATCGTGACGGGGCTCGTGGGGCTCGCGCTGCCGGCGGCCGACACCGCGCCGGCCGCCGAGCCCGCCACGCCCGGCTTCGTCGCGGGTGGTGCCAAGCCCGACGGTGCCGGCCCCTTCATCCAGGTCGAAGGCGGCTGGATGACGCCCTACGAGGAGACGATTCCCGGCAGCGATGCCACCTTCCGCATGATCCCCGTCCCGGGCGGCACGTTCCGGCTCGGCAGCGCGGACGGTGAGGAGGGCCGCACCGCCGACGAGGGCCCGGCCTTCGAGGTGCGGGTGGAGCCGTTCTGGATGGGCCAGCACGAGGTCACCTGGGCCGAATACAAGCGGTACATGGCCACCTGCGACGTCTTCATCGCCATGCAGGCCGCCGGGCTCCGGCCGGTCACCGAGGCCAACGTGGCCGACGCAGTGACGGCTCCGTCCAATCTCTACGACCCCACCACCACCTTCACCAACGGCGAGGATCCCGACCTGCCCGCGGTCTCGATGACGCAGTTCGCCGCCCGGCAATACACGAAGTGGCTCAGCGGCCTCACCGGTCGTTTCTACCGCCTGCCGGCCGAGAGCGAGTGGGAATACGCCTGCCGGGCCGGCACCGCCACGGCGTTCTCCTGCGGCGACGCCGAGGCCCTCGCCGACGTCGCCTGGTTCGCCGAAAACGCCGACGAGACCACGCATCCCGTCGGCAGGAAGAAGCCCAACGCCTTCGGCCTGCATGACATGCACGGCAACGCGGCGGAGTGGGTGGTCGACGAACTCGTGGCCGGGGGCTACGCCAAGCCGGCCGCCCTGCCCCAGCCGGTGACGGCGGCGGCGGCGATCCAGTGGCCCGAGCGGCTCTATCCCCGGGTGCTGCGGGGCGGCGCCTTTTACGACGAGGCGACCGAGTGCCGCAGCGCGTCCCGCAAGGGTTCGCGAGACTCCGGCGGCACGCCCGAGGATCCGGACTGGAAGGACGTCGACCCCAACTTCCCCAAGAGCCCCTGGTGGTACACCGAGGAGCCGGCGCTCGGCGTGGGCATGCGGATCGTGCGGCCGTTCACGCCCCCGGCCGACCTGGCCGAGCGGCGAAAGTGGTGGGAAGCCGATGTCGAGAGCATCAAGAACGACGTGGCCAGCCGGCTCGAGGAGGGCCGCGGCTCCCGCGGCATCGTGGATCCCCAGCTGCCCGCAGACCTCAAAGAAGAAGGGATCACGGAGTGAACATGCTGTTCGACGCGAGCGCTCCGGGGACTGTCCCCGCCCCGAGTGCTGTCCCCCTTCCCAGCACTCGAAGCGACCTCCTGCGAGCTCGGGATTGCCCATGCCAACTCGCCGGACGCTCGCTTCAGGCATCCTGCCTTCCGCTCGCTCGGAGGAAACCTCGCTCCGCCTTCCAGGCTTCGCTCGGTTTCCTACGCCGTCTCGATTGGCATGGGCAACCCCTCGCGGGCCACGCGTTGAGGGGTTTGTGTGGCGTTGTTCTTGGGCTCGTCATGGGTGATGGTGCCCGCGCCGCCGATTGGCCGGATTGGCGGGGGCCGATGCAGGACAGGCACTACCAGGGCCCGCCGCTCGTCACGTCGTTCGACCCCGAGAGCGGCGAGAACGTGCTCTGGAAGCACGACGAGGGGGGCATCTCGACGCCCGTGATCATGGGGGGCCGGCTGTACACGCTCGTGCGGCACAAACCCGACACGGCGGAGGAGGCGGAGAAGGTCGTCTGCCTCGACGCCCGCACCGGCAAGAAGCTGTGGGAGAACGTGTTCAACGTCTATCTCTCCGACGTGCCGGCCGAGCGGGTGGGCTGGTCGGCGGTGGTGGCCGATCCGGCGAGCGACACCGTGTTCGCCCACGGCGTCTGCGGTGTGTTCACCGCGATCGACGCCGCGACCGGGAAGACCAGGTGGCAGCGGAGCCTCCACGAGGAGTTCGGGTTTCTCTCGACCTACGGCGGCCGCACGAACGTGCCGGTGGTGTTCGAGGATCTCGTGATCGCGAGCGCCGTCGTCACCGGCTGGGGCGACACCGCCCGCCCGGCGCACCGGTTCCTGGGCCTGGACAAGGCCACCGGCGAGGTCCGCTGGATGAACGGCACCAAGGAACTGCCCGAGGACACGACCTACAGCACGCCGTCGCTGGCCATGCTGGACGGGCAGGCCGCGCTCGTTTTCGGCTCGAGCGACGGAGCCGTCTGGAACTTCCAGCCGCGCACCGGGAAGGCCGTCTGGAACTTCAGCCTCTCCCGGCGCGGGATCAACACGCCGCCCCTGGTGGCCGGCGACACGGTCTACATCTCGCAGTCGGAGGAGAACCTCGACAACACCTCGATGGGCTCGGCGACGGCCTTCAAGGGGATGGGCGCGGGGCCGATCCCCGCCGCGAGCGCGATCTGGCAGAAGAAGGGCGTGATGGACGGCCGCTCGATGCCGGTCGTGCTCGACGGCCGGGTCTGGTTCGTCGAGGACGGCGCCAAGGTGCATGTCTTCGACCAGGCGACGGGAGCGCCTGCCGGCCGGCCGCAGAAGCTCCTCGGCACGATCGTCCGCGGCAGTCCGCTCGTGGCCGACGGCAAGCTCTACGTCTGCTCGACGAGCGGCTTCCACGTGCTCGAGCCGACGCGCGACGGATTCAAGTTCGCCCATCGGATGCGGCTCGACGAGGAGGACGAGGTCACGGCCTCGCCGATCGCCGCCGACGGCCTGCTCTACCTCGTGACCGGATCCCGGATCTACTGCCTGGGCCGGAAGGCCGCCGCTCCGGTCGCCGCCGAGCCACAGCCGACGCGGGTGGACGCCGTCTCGGCGGCCACGAACGGTCCAGCCGGCGAGCCGGCCTGGGTGCAGATCGTGCCCGCCGAGGCCCAGATCGCGGCCGGCGAGACGCTGCCGCTGAAGGTGCGGCTCTACGACGCGGCGGGACGATTCGTGAAGGAGTCGGCGGCGGAGTTTTCCGCGACGGCCGGCGCGATCGAGGCCGATGGCCGCTACACCGCGCCGGCCGGCACGCACGCCGGTGCGATCGTGACGGCGAAGGTGGGGGATCTCGAGGGGAAGGCCCGGATCCGCTCGATGCCGCCGCTCCCCTGGAAGTTCGACTTCGAGGAGATCCCGCTCGCCGCCGATCCCAAGACGGGCCTGATGAAGGGGGAGCCGCCGCTGCCCTGGATCGGGATGCGGTATCGGCATGCGGTCCGCGAGGTGGACGGATCCAAGTGCCTCGTCAAGGTGACCACGATTCCCAAGGGCACGCGGAGCCAGGGCTGGATCGGCCCGATCGGGCTGCACGACTATTCGATCCAGGCCGACCTCCGGGCCGCGGAGAGCGGCGTGGGAGCGCCCGGTGATCCGGCCACGCCCACGACCGCCAGCGATGCCGACGCCTTCACCAAGGCCTTCGGCACGGCGGCGGCCCTGGAAAAGGCGCGGATGCCCGACATGGGGCTCGTCGCCCAGCGGTACACGCTCGATCTGATGGGCGCGGCACAGCAGCTGCAGCTCCGCTCCTGGCCGCCGCAGGTGGCCACCCACTTCTCGAAGACCATTCCGTTTCCCTGGGAGGCAGGTCGCTGGTACACCGTGAAGTTCGAGGCGCGGACGCGGGATGGCGCGGCGGTGCTGCGGGGCAAGGTCTGGCCACGGGGCGAGCCCGAGCCGGAGGCCTGGACGATCGAGGCGGTCCATGAGGCCGGCAACCTCCAGGGCAGCCCCGGCTTGTTCGGCAACTCGAAGGATTCCGAGATCTTCATCGACAACGTCTCCGTGGAGGCCGTGAAATGACCCGGTTCGTGCCCGCCGCATCCTTCGCCCTGCTCGTCGCCGCGGCCGGCCCGCTCGCCGCCGCCGACTGGAACCAGTGGGGCGGCTCGCCCCAGCGCAACAACACCCCCCAGGCCACGAACCTGCCGGTGGAATGGGCGCCGGGCGAGTTCGACTACGACACGGGGGCCTGGAAGAGTGAGTCGAGCCAGAACGTGGCCTGGGTGGCCCCGCTGGGGAGCCAGTCCTATGGCAACCCGGTCGTGGCCGGCGGCAAGGTCTACGTGGGGAGCAACAACGGCAAGGGCTGGCTGAAACGCTATCCCCCCGCGACCGATCTCGGCTGCCTGCTGGCCTTCGACGTGAAGGACGGCTCCTTCCTCTGGCAGGACTCGAGCGAGAAGCTGCCCACGGGCCGCGTCCACGACTGGCCGCTCCAGGGAATCTGCTGCGCGCCGATGGTCGAGGGGGACCGGCTCTGGTACGTGACCAGCCGCGGCGAGGTGAAGTGTCTCGACACCGAGGGCTTCCGCGACGGCGAGAACGACGGGCCCTTCAGCGGCGAGAAGGTCGTGGCCGACGACGAGGCCGACGTGGTCTGGGTGCTCGACATGATGAAGCAACTGGGCGTCTCGCAGCACAACATGTGCTCCTGCAGCGTCACCGGCCACGGCGACTGGCTGTTCGTGATCACCGGCAACGGCGTCGACGAGGGGCACATCAACCTCCCCAACTTCGCGGCCCCGAGTTTCCTCTGCATCGACAAGCGGGACGGCAAGCTGCTCTGGGCCGACGGCTCCCCCGGCGCGAACGTGCTCCACGGCCAGTGGTCGAGCCCGGCCTTCGCCGAGATCGACGGCGTGCCGCAGGCGATCTTCGGCGGCGGCGACGGCTGGGTCTACTCCTTCGACGCCCGCGGCGACGCTGGCAAGGCGAAACTCCTCTGGAAGTTCGACTGCAACCCGAAGGTCTCGAAGTATTCGCTCGGCGGCCGCGCCGACCGCAACCACATCATCGGCACGCCGGTCGTCTACGACGGCCTGGTCTACATCGCCGTCGGCGAGGATCCCGAGCACGGCGAGGGAGTCGGCCACCTGTGGTGCATCGATCCCACGAAGCGGGGCGACGTCTCGAGCGAGATCGCCGTCAGCCTCAAGGATCCGAACACCCCCCTGCCCCACCGCCGCAACCAGGCGGTGATCGAGGAGGATGGCGAGGTGGCCCGCCCCAACCCCAACTCGGCGGCCAAGTGGCACTATCCTGGCCTCGACGCCGACGGCGACGGGAAGCTCTCCTTCGAGGAGACGATGCACCGCACCTGCGGCACCGTGGCGATCCAGGACGGCCTGCTCTTCGTGGCCGATTTCAGCGGGCTCTTTCACTGCCTCGACCTGAAGACCGGCAAGCCCCACTGGACCCACGACATGCTGGCCGCGAGCTGGGGCTCGCCGCTGATCGCCGACGGCAAGGTCTACATCGGCGACGAGGACGGCGACATGACGATCTTCGCCGTCTCCCCCGACATGAAGATCCTGGGCGAGATCAACATGGGCAACAGCGTCTACTCGACGCCGATCGCCGTGGGCGACACGCTCTACATCGCCAACAAGAGCCACCTGTTCGCGATCAAGGAGGGGGCCAAGCCGCCCGCGAAGTGATGGGAGAGAGGATCCGCCTCGTGATTCGCACGTGCATCGACGACGTTCCGCGAGGGGTTGCCCGTGCCAATCGAGCGGCGTTGGAAACCGTCCGTAGCCAGGATGGCGAAGGACGGTTTCCATCGAGCGAGCTGAACGCACGATGCCGAAAGCGAGCGTCCGGCGAAATGGCACGGGCAACCCCGAGCCACGCAGGCCGTTGCTTCCTTGCGGCGCTCTTCGCGGCCCTGCTCGCGCTGCCTGCCGCCGCCGCCGAGCCCGTCACGCCACGGTCGGCCGTCGCGGGGGCCCAGCGGGTGCTCGTGCTCGGCGACTCGATCACCCACGCCGGCGGCTGGGTCGCCGACGTCGCGGCCTGGATGGAA
>Ga0214917_10003202_pt1 | contig 19174 bp, 20 predicted proteins | sample LL_1208_BB_MetaG_FD_177983 | JGI IMG/M metagenome (GOLD analysis project Ga0214917, IMG submission 177983) | Freshwater microbial communities from Lake Lanier, Atlanta, Georgia, United States - LL_1208_BB | ecosystem: Environmental > Aquatic > Freshwater > Lake | place: USA: Georgia | collected...
TAGGATCAATTTGTTTAAATCCAAAAACTTTGGATTTAAATATTGGTACGAATAAGTATTACTCCGAATACTGTGGAAACGTTTTACAACTAAACTCAATTCGTCAATCTTCGAGTTCAGCTCCGTACTTTGAATCTTATTTGTACAACGAAGGAATTAGTTTTCGCGCAAGAGATAATACAAATTCTCAATTGCTAATGAAAAATGATGGAGATTCTTTAAGTTTGTATGTTCAAAAGAATGATAAATTAATTTCTATGAAAAGTTCCGAAGTAAATTCAAGTATAACATTACAAGATAATAATAAAAATATAAACTTAAAAACAAGTTCAGTAAGTTTAAATAAACCTGTTAAGTTAAGAAACTTTGGCGATAATGATAATAATATTTATTTTTTATCAGATAATGATCGAGGCTATATGAGTTCTATAAAAGTAAATGCAGCTCTTCTTTCAGAAAGAGCTTTAGAATCTTTCTTTTCAGTTTTAACTGTTTCAGCATCTTATTCTTTAGGTGGACTAAAATATGATTTTTCTACATTGGCTAGTGTAGCAGATTATTCAAATTATAGTAGTTATTCACTTGATGGTTCTCTTGTTGATTTAGCGTCTTATGCGTCTTACTCTGCTGGTGCAAAAATTGCTAGTTATTCTTCATTTGTAGGCGCTGCGAACTCAGCAGCAAAAGCTAATTATGCCGCATATCTAATATCGTCTTATTCAAGTTATGCTCCTTTAGCAAGTTATGCAACTAATTCTAATTATTCTTCTATTGCAGGCAATTCTTTAAATTCTAACTCGGCTATTTCTGCAGGAAAAGCTAATGTCGCTCAACAAGGTAATGGTGCATATGCAACATATGCAACAGATGCAGCTTTTGCAAGTTATGGAAGTTATTCAGATTATACAAATTTAGCGAACTATTCTTCTTTTGCAAGTTACAGCGATAATAGCACTATAGGATCTTATGCTTATGTAGTTAGTTATGCAAAAGTATCTACTTATTCAAGTTATGGATCTTATGCTTCTTATGCTTTAGTATCAGATCGTTCTTCATATAGTAGCTTCTCTAATAATTCTCTTTCAAACGCCAATTTATCTTCTTATGCATATAATACTAATTCAGCTTCTATTGCTGGATATGCTAATGTAATCAATAACTTAATAGCATCTAACGCTTCATATGCTATAAATTCTACTAATTCGAGCTATGCGAATTATTCTGCTGAGGGTGATGGTATTGGTTCTTCTCCAATATCAGATGGCGCAATAGTAGCTTCATACACATCAATGGTTAATATAGGTGAGGCGTATGAATGCGACTTTGCTTCTTATGCGGCCTACACTTTAAATGCTTTAGTAGCTGATACTGCGACATATTCATCATATACTGCTGAAGCAGGTTATTCTAGATATTCTCCTTATGCTACGCATGGCATTCCCACTAGAATTTTAACCGAAACATACAATTATACTAAAATGGGCTGGGTTTCTCTTCCAGCGTATAAGACTATTCCTGCTGCAAAATATGTATATATGTTTTAAGATATTAAAATATTTATTTTTTTAATTACTTCTTCTGGTGTTATAGACTTAGTGCATTCAAAAATTTTATTTGTATTTTTATATTTTGGACATAATAAAAAATCATTAAATGGCATATCAGAATCGAATTGTTTTATATTTCTATCACTAAAACATGTATTACATACTTTTTCATTGATTACTCTATATTTATTTTCAAATGCTATTGCTCCACCAGTCAGCCCAAGTATTTGTACTACTTCTTTATTTAAAGCCCAAGCTAACCATGAAAGACCTGAATCTAAACCTATAAAAAAATCACAATTATTTATCAAATTAGCCGCTTCTTTTAATGAAAGATTTGTTTTGTCTATTGCATTTTTTGGTATATTATTATTATATATCAAACCGTAAGATGAGTGTTTGTCTATGCATAAAACTGTATATCCTATTTTCTTAAGATATTCTATTACCACCTCCCAGCCATTTGGATAATTCCAATATTTACCTTGCATTGTGGTTTGGGTAGCTATACATATATACTTTTCATATGGTGATTTATAATTAGGATCAATATGAATATTTGGTTTAATTTCTTTTTTAAAATCAATATCTAAAAATTTAGCAAACTGTCTTTGTAAGGGCAACCTTTCATTTTTTCTTATCTGAAAATAAGATTTATTATCTATGAATTTATGATGAGTGGTATGATAACCTAAAATATACATGTCGTTCATATTAAAAATTTGATTATTATGGTCTATAAGAACTCTATCGTTATCCATATACATCTGATACTCTTTTATAAAAACAATGTTATCATATCCTGAAAATAGATCAGAGAAATTACTCATTAAAAAAACATTTTTATTTTTTTCTGTATTATGTAAATTAGCTAGCGGGATAGATGAGATAGTATCGCCTAAGCCAAGACCTTTCATTTGAAAAAAAACATTTTCTTTCATGTTTTTATGACATAATTGAGTCTAATTTGAATATATAATCATTTTTAATTTCATCAGGAAAATGCGCAACGTTTACTGCGTATGCATTATTAGATAATATCTCTGGAGGAAAAATATTTCTATTTTCAATGGTATTTTTTGAATCTATAACATTAAGAGCATTAGAATTAAATTGTCTTGATATTTTTTGATGGGAAAATTCGTTCTTTCTTAAAAGATAGTTTATTTTAGTTTCTTCTCGGACATTAAAACATATTTTATCGTTATGATCTTGAAATATTTTGGAATGATCTTTTTTTAATAGCATCAAAGATGTATCATAGTATCCATAAGACCATGCTGCGCTTCCTAAAATAGATTGTATATTAGCTATTTCTTGAAACCTATGAAAACAATTTTCATCCCCATTATTACCATCTAAAATTGCATAAAAATTATCTAACGAAAACATCTCAAAAAAATTTGGTATTTTTTTAGAAACAATTATGGATGGGTCTATACATAGGCTTCTTTCGAATTTGCCAACTAAATTTTTTAAAGCATATGATTTATTATATTGATTAATAATATTATAGTCTTCTATACCTTCATACTCTTTGAAAATTGGATTTTTACTATTTGATATAACTAGCTCTGCTTCTAATTTTTTAGATAAAAACTCTAATCTTGGTATGATAACTTTTTCAAATGCCTCTCCATAAGAGATATGCGCCCAATTATAAGTTATAATTGCTCTTTGCATTTTAATTCGAATTAAAAAATGGACATTTCATTGAACCTCTTATTTTTTTTAGATCAGTAATTTGCTCTTTTCTTTGGGCAGCAAATCTTTTTTTCAATACTGCTAAATTTGTTTGTTCTCTTATGGGGTCCATTTTATTTAATTTTCTTATCTTAAAATTCAAATCATTTTTCTTTTTAACAGGTACTAATTTCACTATTGATGTACCAGCAGGTATTAAAAATGCTGTTGGCGCAGTTCTATGAATTTGAATATTTATATTTAAATGATTTCCAAACTCTGGATTAAAAATTCCAGGTACAGCTGAGAATAGGGATGATTCATCTGAATAATAAACAGGTAATAGCATAAGTTGCCAATCTTCATGCATTTCTACTCTCCAATTAGACATTATTTTTAATATATGAGGCCATGTGTCTTTTCTACTGGACGTAAATTCTGGAAATTGCGCACCATTATGGGATTGAACTTCTGGAGTTATAAAATGTCCATTAATTAATGCTGAGCTTGGAGTAGGAGTGTCTATTTTATATTGACCATCTTGATCCGAAAGTAAAGATATTTTTATATCTTGCCAAGTCTTTAAATGAATGCCTTCATTCATAATAGATCTAATTCCTGGACACCTTTCTATAAGAAGTTGAGGAGCTTCATTCTCATTAGGATTATATTCGTCTATCTTTTTTACTACATTTTTATTTATTGATTTATTTTTAATCCATTTAGGAGAAGAATCTTCACGCGCTTTAACGGGAGGGTTAATTTCTTCTAATCCTGGAATTATAGAATAAAATTGTATATTGGGCCCACGGTCAAAATATGATAATATTTTTTTAAACATCTTTAATTTTAAATAAATTTAAGAGTGCATTAAATTCTGGAACCTCTATACCTTTCAATTCTGAACGAGATAAATATTTAAATAATACATCTAGATCATTTTTAGATAAATTAAATGAAAATTTATCGTTTATTGAATTGGTATTTTGATTGTTTTGCATAGGAGCCTCCTGCGTGTTCTCTTCAGAAGAGAATTTATTTTTTATATTATTCATGCTATACTTTTTATCCTTTCTATTAGTTCGAATATCTTATTCTTTGGTATATCTAATATCTTATTAAGATTTTCTGCGTTTTCAAAATTTTCTTTAACTAATTTCTTTTTCAAGACATCAAAATTAATATTTTTCTGTTTCATGATTTTATCTAATAATGTATATGGTGAAGTAGGATTTTCATTAATCGTAGACTCCTCTGCTAATTTGACATCGCCTAATTCCTCTTGACTTACAATATTAATCTTTAAAAAATTTCTTACGCATCTTACGAATGCTCTATTTTCAGCTATTGCTGCTAGGAAAAATTTAGCGAAGCTTTTAGTATTATTAATACTGGCATCAGCGAGAGATTCAAATACTATTTCTTTGCCATTAGTTTCATAACTAGGTAGCCAAGTTATTCTGCAGCTTGTGGCGAAATAAGTTTCTGTAGCTGATACGACTTTATATTCTACGCTAGTATAGCCTCTAATTTGCGCTAGTTCTTTGATTCCTCCTAGAAGGATTAATAAGTCTTTATCTTCTAACTTTGATACATCAGAAATTTGTGTTTTTTGCCTATTAGGAACTAGGTACTCTGTTTTAACCATTTTACGCCAGTTAATAGTCCCATCATCATTATATACGTAATTAATATTTACATCTTCTATAAGACCATATTTATTTCTTGTTATTAATTTAGGCGGAACTACTTGCACTTCTTCAGGACTGGCTTCCTTTACAATATTCATTTCAAATAATTCAGAACTTGCAACTGAAATTGTATCTTCTTCTTTTTTAATCTTAGGGCTCATTTAGTAATGATACTTCTTATTATATTATTCGTCAAGCTCGAAAATATAAAGTTCTTCAAGTTCTTTTATTAATTCATCATTATCTATAAATTTATTAGACTTATCTTTTGATAGCCATTGATATTTTGTATTATATTGACCTTCTGAAGATAATAAAATTCTGGATGATTTAAAATAAGTTTTATCTGTAGCTTTTATATTATTCTCTGGGTAGTCTTTTTTAATAATTAATCCATAATCCATATAATTTAATTTAAATTGATTTAATTCATTTTCTGAAAGAAAAGAAATCATTGTTGCGTTAATGGTATTTCTTTTTAAGATTTTAATAAACTCTGGATCATTTTGTTTTTCAATAATATATATCACTTGTATGATATTTTGTTTATATTTTTTAATAAGGTCTTCATTTATGGGTTTATTCGTAAAGATTATACATTTTTTGTGACTTAGAAATAAGCTCAAAACCTCTTCATTAAAGAAATAATCCATTCTTATTACGATATTATCAATATTAATTGATTGAGGATTCATAGGTTTATCTGGTATAACCTCTAAAGTTTTATGTATATAATTCGATCCGATCCTTAATGTCTTAGGCAATTTTTTATAAGAAATATTTAGTAATTTTAATATGCCTTTAGCTATCGTTTCTGGCTTTATACTATTAATACTTTTGGGATGTTCATCTGCAGAATAAGATGGTTTTTTAGAAGATTCTGCTTTTAATAAGATCATATCTTCTTCTTTCGACCAATAAGGCTTAACGTTATTTATATTATTATTAGAATAAATTGCTAAAATCTTTTTTTGATATCCAGAAGCTATGTGCGTAGAAAAACTATCTGCACCAAGATGCATTATGCTATTTTTTACTATATAAGCTGCTTGAGATATACTTGTCTGACCGCAAAAAGAAATGCAATGATTAATTGGTTTATCGTTTTTAGCCCCAATTTGCACCAATTGTATACCATTTTCATTAAGATAAGGTATTACAATATTTACTACCTCATCCCAATGATCATAATTTTTAGAAGAATATTTACTAAAAGGCTGAAACGATATGTATTTTTCAGTATTGACTGGGAAAAAAACCTCATATATGAAAGGTTCTCCAATTTTAACACCGCAAGCCATAGCATATCTTTCAATTAAGTGCATATATTTTCCTTTATATCAAATTGTATATTAGTTTTACCATTATGTAAATAATCAAGAAATCTTTGAGTCCCTGCGTGAGGCAAAAATGCAAGATCGAAATATCCTTGATGATCTCCAACACCTTCAAGCCATATTAATTGATCCATTTGGGAAATATATTCTATGACTTTATGAATGTCAGAATTTCCTTGCAAGATTTCAAAATATTCAGGTTTCGTAGCCACATATAAATTATGATTTGGATATTGTTTTTTAATATTTTTAAATAAAGAAGTAGAAAGGTAGATGTCTCCAATACTTTCTGGCATAACATATAGTATCCTTCTACCTTTATCATCTTTGTCTAGAAGATCTTCGAATTCAATTTTTTTATTTTTTTGATTCTCTTGAGAAGCTACTTGCCTAAAGTAATTTTCAATGTCTTGACGCTTTGCACCTTTCGAAATTTCTTGCATCCAATATTTATGGCCATCATCATTATCATTAACATCTTTCATTTTCAAAATATTATGATACATATAAGTCAGCCATTCATTATCTTTTTCAATGTTCGGAATTTGATGGAACGCATCTTTCTCTTCTTCTTTAAGTGAAAAGTCGTAGTTTGTAAATTCTGAGCTATCAATAAATTGCTCTATTCTTTTTCCTACAGTTTCTACCGAGAAGTTCTCAATAGTCCATTCACGAGCTTTCCTGCCCATTTCTCTTCTTTTTTGTATGGGCATATTATAGACTTTATTTATTTGTTTAGCTATCGAATTAGGTTTTGTAGAGGCTTTAATAAATTCTGTTCCGTGTTCTCTGTATTCACTCCATTCGAGATCAAATGAAGCCGCATCCTCTTGACACATTTCCTCTCCACAAGAATAATTAGTGACAAGAGTAATCAATTCAGTAAGTTTAGCTTCTTGAATTGGAATTTCTTGTCCACCACTAGTAAAAGGATGACAATAAACATCCATAAGATTATATACTTCATTTAATTGTTCTTCAGTTACTCCAATTCCAACATTTGTTGTAACTTGACTTTTTTCACTTCCACAGAATCTACAATTTACGTCTTGACCATGAAAAGGTTTAATTTCATAATTACCACAGTTTTTACAAATGTAAGTTGTAAGAATTTCTTTTTGGTCAATGCCATATTCTGCTGCGAGCTTATGGATATTCCATCCTTCGCCCCAATGAGTGTGAAGTAATAAAAATGTATTTTTAATTTTAGGATTGCTTCTTTTCCAAAGAGCATATCCTTCCAATAAATTCGGTACGCTTTTTCTTAATTGGTTTCTGAATACAAATCCAATAATAAATGAATCCAAAGGAATGCCATATTTACCTCTTAAATCTCTTCTTTGGGATTCTTCTAATCTAGAAAAATTAGAAGTCTCGACAGGACCATGTACAGTTTCAACTTGTTTATGTCCAAGATCGTGTAAGGCTTTAGTAGCAAAATCACTCCAAATCCAATAGTTTTTAATCTTTGGAGCTTTTTCTACTGCAGAAGGAAGAATCGGAAGAGAATCTAAGGTCGTCCAAAGCGCACAAGAAATGTTATTAAACCATTTTTTATCTATAGCAAAATCAATTCCCCAAATATCTTGAACAGCTATATAAACATCAGGCTTTTCTTCTTGAATAATTCTATCAAGATAATGCGCGCCATAACTAGCTAATCTAGCTACATTAGGGTCTTTATTTAATTGTTCGATTTCTTGTGGATTATCTGGAAGTGATCCTATAGACTTCCATGGAGTTTTTTTGAGCTCTGGATTAGAGTACTGTAAACCACAGCAATAATGTACAATATCATACTTGTCGGTTTTATACAGATAAGTGAGTAAAGCTTTAGCTGCACGGCCAAAGCCCGTTTTAGCTAATGCGAAATCGGACTGATAAACTATTTTTTTTCTTTTAGACACGGTTACCAAAGATCGGCATCTTGATCTACTGTTGGTTTATCTGATTCTTGGTTTGGTTTAAGATTTTTAATTTTTTTAATAGCTTCTATTCTTTGACTCTCAAATACAGAATTTAAAGCATATCCTAAAAATTCTTTTAAAAGTCTAGCTTCATTAAAATAAAAACCAATTAAATATGATTGTTTATTTTCAATATTTTGCTTGTCTTCTTTATTAACGCTATATGAATAACCTACTTGTTTTTCATCTCTAATATAAGGTGAAAATTTAATTTTAGTAATTTGTTTCTCTGAAGTATGATATGCTGAAAACTCCGTATTTCTTTCAATTGCGTCTAGAATACCAGCGGCTTCTGTTAAAGAAAACTTTACTTTGACGCTTTTATTTGGGTTATTTTGATTCTCTGAAAATGAACCAATTTTCTTGGCTTCATTCCAAGAAGATTGTTTAATTAAAGAGCCCCATATTGAGGCATCTTTTGAGTTTACTGTAAAACTGCAAGCAGTTCCATTATTTTTACTATTAGGTTTATAAAATGATATCATTTATATATATTATCTTAGATATAGTTTAATGTCAATTATTTTTATCTATCTTTTTTAAATCATTTAATTTCATATAAATTTCATGATCTTGTATGGCTATTAAGTCACCAAATATACAGTCATCTCTTTTAGAACCCTTAACAATAACAATATTTCCTTCTTCAAAATTCCTATCGTTTAATAATTTATTAGTTTCAATATTATCATTGAATATTAATACGCTAATTGTGCTTGTTTCATCTGATATCTTTAATCTAACATATCTTGTCTTTTTCGCATTTTTAGATATACCAGAGAATACTTCTTCTATTTGACCGACTAAAGCTACTTTGGAGTTTACTGGTTCATCTAATACATCAGATATATATTTAAGATTTTCTCTTTTTTCAGCAAAGATATCTTTTAGATTTTTATTATAAGTATATCCTAAGAGTTTCTTTTCGTAATACCAATTAGCAAAACTTTCACTTTTGTTGTTTTGTTCATATATACTTAAATATGGCGTATACTTTTCTTTAATAGTTTCTAATCTATTGTCTTTAATTACTACTTTATTTTTCTCATCTGTGAATTTATTAAGATGTTTAATGATTTTAATTAGATCATAGTCAAATTTATCTGCAAATGATATAGCGTATTTTTTCTCTTTAGAAGTTAGCATGTTCCATAGTTGTACTTCTAATACTATTTTGCTTCTTGATTGATTAAAACCACTGAGGGCTCCAGCTTGAATTAATGCAGATAATGCTCCAATATTTAATCCAGCTTCTTCTGCGGCTTCAAATATTTCAAATTTATTAGAATATTTATTTCTGAAACTATTTAGTTTTTCTATTGATTTATCGCTAATACCTTTGATTGATAATAGACCGAATCTAATATCCTTATCCTCAATAGAGAAATCCATTTCTGATTTAATAATATGAGGAGGAAGTAACTTGATCCCGAAGTTATGCATTTCTTTTTGGATCTTAGATATTTCACCAATTGGATCTGGTTCATTTCTACTCATTTTTAATAATGATAAAAAGAATTGTTGAGGATAATTAAACTTAAGATAAATTGTAATTGCTGCTAGTCCAGCATAAGCGATAGAATGTGATTTATTAAAGGAGTAATTAGCGGAATCTTCAAGAATCTTCCATAAAATTTCACTAACTTCTTTTGGAATTTTATTCTGTTTACATTTTTGATCAATCTTTTGTTGCCAAGCTTTAATCTCTTCAGTTTTCTTTTTACCTACAATTCTTCTTAAGATTTCTGCTTCATCTAGAGTAAAACCAATCTTATGAGCCATTTTCATTAATTGCTCTTGGTATAAAGCAACTCCGCCAGTTTCTTTTAAAATTTCATCAAAGAAAGGATGAATACTTTCTGATTGTTGATAATTTGTATTAGCTGCATATTTATCTACGAATTGAAGTGCTCCAGGTCTAGCTAAAGCAAGAACGCCACTAAGTTCTTCTAGATTTTTTGGTTTAACTTTTTGACATACTCTAAAGTTGGTTTCTGCTTCAATCTGAAATAAGCCATGTGGTGATTTCAAATCTTGTAAATTTCTATAGATAGATTCATGATTTAAATCAATGTCTTCTATCTTTACATTAATACTCTTGCAGACATTATCTACTACAGAAACGCTTCTTAAGCCAAGGATGTCTAGCTTTATATTAAAAACACTTGCCCAATTCATATCAAAACTAGATACTACTTCTTTATCTGAAGAAAATTCTGTTGGACATATAGTTTCTAAATCATAATAAGAAAGTAATACGCCAGAAGGATGAACTCCTTTATTCTTAATTAAGTCTCTTAATTTAAGAGCAATTTGATATGCCTCTTTATTTTGATCGCACCATTCTTTAAACTGCTCAACTTCTTGATAAGCTTCTGAAATATCCTTAACTTGGCCATAAGTTTTGGGGATTAAAGAAGAAATCATTGTCATTTCTTGTTCTGGTTTTTCAGCTATAATTTTACCACATTCTTTAATAAGCAACTTTCCACTTAAACTATTAAAGGTTAATATTTTACTAGTTTTGCCTTTAAATTTATTTTCTAAATATTGAAGAACCTTTTGACGATTATAATAACAAATATCTAAATCTACGTCACACATCAGACTACCATCTAAATACGTTACTCCATCAATAACCTGCTTTTTAGCACGAATCTTGGATATAAATCTTTCGAAATAGAGGTCATATTTTACTGGATCGATTCTCGTAACACCTACCAAATACAATATCAAAGATCCTGCGGCTGAACCTCTACCTAAACCTACTGGAATATCACTAGTTTTACAAAAATTTATAACATCCCACACTAATAATATATAATCAATAAATCCTAATTCTCTTAAGGTATCTAACTCATGTTTTGCTCTATCAACATATTTTTTATAATTCTTATCCGACTTACTAATATTTAAAGTCTTAAATCCATTTGATGCTAAAGCTCTTAAAAAATCATAATTTGATGAATCCTCGCTAATACCTAAATGCCTTTTAGAGGCTAGGTCAATTTCAAATTCAGGCAATCGAACCCCATGAATATCTAGTTCTATGACTTCAAATTTATCAGAAAAATCTTTGCTATCAGAATAAATATTAGTCTTCGTTTTCATCTTCCTCTTGCTCTTTTGCAATTTTATCTATTTCTTCATTAAAAACTTGTAGTCCTTTTGATAAGATTTTCATTGATGCTTGGTCTTTTAAACTGTAAAATACATCCGCCTTACCCTGCTTCTTGCCTTTTTCTATGGTTATAAGAAGATACTCTATGCCATAATCTTCTAGCTTCTGTATCGTATCATATACATTATCTAATGAACCCATTTTATACCTCTATCTGCCATTTTAATTTATTCCATACTTTTAAATTTAAATCAAGATCATTTATTGCATCGTGAAGACTTTCATAATCATGCTCTATACCGTTCTCTTTACCTAGAAAAGTTAAAGAGCTTTTAATATTTGTCTTTCTGGTATTAAGAATTTTGTATTGATATTCAAGTAAATTATCTTTGGGAGTATAAATGGAATTATATTTTATGCCTCTCGCCACAGCATTAGTATCTATGATTTTATTCATTAAAGCTTTCCAATTAGATTCCATAGTTTTATAATATTCTTTTATAAGATAAATGTCAAATCCTAAAATATTATGCCCAATAATATGGTCTGCATTGTCGAGCCAATCTTTTATAGTAGGAAATACCTCTTTTGGATCATATCCTTCTTTTTGGACTTTTCTATGATCATATCTTGTGATTCTTGCTGCGTCTTCACTTATCTTTAAATCTGTATCCCATTTTAAATAAAAATTTTTTTGGTCTATCTTCTTATCTCCTTTAACTTTTATCATTGCTATCTGCCAAGGAATATTATGACAAAAATTAAGACAAAGATTAAACGTTTCACAATCTATAAAAACTATAGTTTTGTCTTTATCATATCTTAAAAGATGCTCGTCCATTTAACTCCTTTTGCCAATACTTTCAAAACAAAATTCATTACTTGACATATGATCTAAATTAGGTTTGTTTAAAACGCTTCTATTGTTAATGCACCTAAAAGTTAAGTAAGCTTTAAAATCTTTTTTTTCTTTATAAAAGACGCTTTGAACTTTATATATTTTTAGATCATTTTTTTCTGCAAAAGATAAAGCTTTTTGTTTTACTAGCAAATCAAATGGTAGATCATTATCCTCTATAAAGAATATAGGCTTCGTAAAATCAAATTTAGGAATACAAAGGCTATTTTTAAGAGTATTATTGAATATGAAAGAATCATAAAAGGGTATACATAGAATTAAATCATCAGTCCAATTTTTAGAGATTGTTTCATAATCTAATCTTGGTTCATAATAAAAACCTTCTTTTGCTGCGATGCTATAAAGCTTTGTTAATTGCTGGTATCCTTTTTTATTTTTAAAGAACAAAATAATCTTTGAAGACTTGGTCTTTGATTCTTCAGATTTATCACTCATTAATTCTGTGACAGATATTCTTAATCCATAATTTAATTTGATTTTATTTTTACGACAATTAGAATAAGCTTCAAGAAATGAAGACATGTTATCTTCTACTAGATAAAGCTCTTTCATTTTGTTTTCTTTGCAAATTTGGATAATAGAGTCTGGATAATCGTCTTTTTCATCTTTATCCTCAAGAGTTAAGATGGATCTACCCAAAGAATAATGAGATTTAAATAACGGTATCATTTATACTAGACTAACAAGAATTTCTTAAAAAATCAATCTAAAAAATTATCTTTCTCTACATTTTCTTGTTTATTATTAAATTTTGGGCATCCTTCGTATTTTCTTGTTTCTATTTTAAATCCATTAATATTTTTGAAATCATTTTTTAGGCTGGTTTCTATTATTTCCCCACCTTCATTTATTTTAACATAATAATCATAAGGATCTTTATATGGACAAACCCAAGAGCCTATGCCACACATCCATTTATTCTTTGGGCTATCTGCTGCAAAATTAGCTTTTGCACTATTTTCATCAAAATTATTTATATATTCGTTAATATGCTCTAAATAGTATTCAAAGCCTTTGATTTGCTCTTCATTAAATGAAAGTTCTTGAGTCGGCTTTTTAGGAAATCTAAGAAAAAGAAATTTGATTATAGGCTTTAATTTAGGCCAAAGCTTTTTACTAGCTAGACTATACATCATAGCTTGGATGTTGGCTTCTAACTCATCTCCTCGGAATTTGTACTTAGAGCTCTTGTAGTCAATTATATGCATTTCTTTTTTGATTTTAATTGGCTTATCCATGAATCCACGAATATGATATTTAGGCTTGTCATTTTGAATATTAAAGGCATACTCTGGTTGTATTATTTTTCCATTTTCTCCAAAAAAATCTTCTTTAAGACCCACTAGTATCATTTGGTCTAATAATTCATAATTAGATTCATCAAGACCAACTTTTGATGATAGTTTTTTAACTAATTTAGATATGCCTTTACTACCATTAATTGAATTATTTTTTATTATAATGTTATAATGTCTTTTATGTCTTTCCCTTAATAATAATTCAAAAACTGTGTGACAAATTGTACCTCTCAAAGCTCCTTCATTCTGAGTTTGAGGAATTTTATCATGATAATTATTCCAGTAGACCCAAGAACAGGTTTCAAGAGTTTTAATTCTAGAGGCTGATAAAACTTTTAAAGAACTTTTTTCCATTGAAGTATTTCCTCTCTTGTCATTTCTCCAAAATCTTTTTTAATAGGTAAAGCGATTTTAAGTTGCCGTTGATCAAAATATCTTTTAAGTCTAGAATGGATTTTATCTGCACCAATATTTCCTGCCATATTTTTATTTGAATCATTATTCAAGCTAATATATATTTTTTTAATATCTAATTTAAGCATATGATTTAATATAGGCAAACTAAGGCTAGTTCCGAATGTAACTAAAACATTTTTAATACCACTTTGCCATAAATTTAACATATCTCCTATACTCTCTACCAGTATTATTTCCCCTTGTTCTTGCAGTATAGAATGATTTAAAAATAATGGATATAAAAAGTCGCTCTTTTCTCCAAGATGTTTCCATTTAATCTTGGATACGTTTGTAACATCTCTACCAGAAAATCCTATAATATTATTCTTTAAATTAAAAATAGGAAAAACATATCTATTTTTCATTTTACCAGCGTGAGCTACGCCACCTTTGAATTGAGATATAGTTTCTTGAGTTATATTTCTGTTGACCCAATAATCGTGTCGATTCTCTAATCTATCTAAAATATTTATATCAAAACTCTTGGCAGTTTTAATTAAAGGCTTTTCTACATTAGTAGAAATTTGAGATACGAAATTTTTATTTTTAAGCCATTCTTTAGCTTCATCAACACCATCTAATTTTAAAGTTAATTTAACTAATGAATTTAAATCACCACTAATGTTCTGTTTAAAGTCAAACCAGTTACCGCTATTTTTTTCTATTTTTAATACTGTATCGTTATCACTATCTCTATACAAAGGTCTTGCGCGATATTCTTTACCATGGTCTTTCAATTTATATCCTAAATCCGTAAGGACTTGAAAGACGTTTAATTCTTCCATTCTAATGCCTCTGCTATTATTGGAAAGTTATCTATGAATATTTTTTTACATTCATCAGCAATCAATCTGTGTTCTTTTTGGGTATTTTCTTGAGTTCTTAATTCAATGTAGTGAATCCAACTTCTTAAAGACCCTTTCATATACATCGTTGTTTGTGTTGTCAAAGGTAAAATCATTCTTGCAACTTCTTTAGCTATGCCATTATCTATCATAGTTCGATAACAATGCTCTGATAAAGAAAGAGTCTCTGCTATTAATCCATTTAAATTATTATATTCTGGATGATTTTTAGGCAAAAGATCTTCTCCGACTTGTCTATTCTTACTTCCTTGAAGCCTTAATTCTACATCTTCGTAATCGGTGGCTTCGCTATATCTTTGAGAGAACTCTTGAAAATTAAATGATCTATGTCTTAAAATTTGAGCTGCTATAGCTCTACTGGTTTTAATTTCAATAGCCATATCTACCATTTCAAATGGACTCCAATGTTTATGTTTGATAAGAAACGCTAACAACTTGGGTGCAGTTTCTTTATTGAATTGATTTGAAGGGTTGCTAACTCTAGCATAATAAGCTATTAAATGCTCTGCTTTTTCTATTCCTGTTATGTCTGGAGCTGTGGTTGATATTAATTTTACGTTCATAGTATTTCACCATCATTTTGATTAGAGTCATTAAGTTCGTAACGCTCTCTTTGAGAAGCAGATACATCATTTAAAGAGCCACGTTCTTCAATATTAAAATTTTCTACTTGATAGTTTAGATAATTCTGTGCCCATGTTTCTTTTCCCGTGCAATCTAATCTTCTGACTAGATCTTGGTGACCAGCAGCATCTTTACCTTGAAATCTAGTTTTTGTTGGTATCAATTTATGTGTACCAAATGCTTGACCATCTAGAGCAAGTTCATCTAAAGTTTTTCTTCTAAAGATGGCTACAAAAGATGCAAACCATTGAAGCCTATCTGATAAAGATATCACTGAGCTATCATCAACTACCTCTGCGCCTTTTCTATTAAAGCTTTCTCCAGTTCTATTTAATTGCATTGCGGTAATAACTGGACATTGAATCTCTTCTGATATTCTTTTGAGTTTATCGATTTTATCTCCAATTGCTTGATGCTCTGCCCAATTTTGGCCAACCTTTTCTCCAGTTAATTTTATATAATCATAAGCTATCATAGCTTGATTCCCTCTACCAACTTTTGAAAGATACCATCTACGGATAATAGAACAAATTTGATCTATGTTTTTATTACCAACATGATAATGAAAATATTCATATTTCTTTACTTTGCTCCAAGCTTCTCTTACCTTCTTTGTCATTTCTTCATTTTTACGCCAGTTACCAGTTTCAAGATACCAAACTGGCACTCCACTCAAAGATGCAACCATTCTTAATTGAATATCTACAGTTTGCATTTCAGTATCGAGAATCAAAGTTTTCGTTTTGTTCTTTGGATTAATAGCAGTTTTAAAGCAAATATCATTAAGCCAAGTTGATTTTCCTTGGCCAGGTCTACTAGCGATAGCGTAAATATTTCCATTTTTTAAACCACCATACATTCTATTAAACTCTGAGTATGGCGTGATAAGCCCAGTTTCATCTTTAGGAGAGTTTCCTCTTTCTTCAATAAGATCTTCTACTCCTTCAAATATATTAATTGGTATATCATTTTCCGAATAAGATGATATCTTTTTATTATAAATACCATCTATCTTACCAATTATCTCATCTAATGAATCCTCTGCATTTTTAGTAACGTATTCTTTAAGGTTATCTGCTGTTTGACAAAGCTCTCTTCGAACTCTAAATTTAATTAATTCCTTACAAGCTGTCATGGTAGCTTCTTCTGTGATCTGGGAAAAAGTTAAATTATCTATATAATCAAAAATATTGATTTCATCTTTAAAAGATATACCTAAGTTCTTTATCTTTTCTGCCAATAAGACTTTATCTACGTTTTCGCCTTTATATTTGATATTCTTAAATACTGAATAAATAGTAGAATGAACATCATTAAAGAAGTCATTTTCAGATAAAAATACATCAATATCAGCGAACAGATCTTGATATTTTAATAAACCGCTAAGAACATGTCGTTCTACTTGTAGAGAGTAAATCATTCAATATACATGATACCAAAGTAAAATTTTAAAGTCAAGTTTTAACTATCCTCGCCATCATCTTCTTCGTCTTCTTTTTCGTTATTTCTATTAATTAAATCTGTTGTAGCTTCGAAATTTAATTGATCAACGCTCTGTCCCCATGTATTTAAATAATATAAAAGAGCCATAGCATTTATTTGATTATCAAATTTTGTATATACTTGAGGTTCTCCTTTTGCAGAAAAATTAAATAATATATATCCACCATAGCTACATTCGTCAATCTGCTTTAATAGAGACTCTGGGAAATTGAATTTCTTTTTATTGGTCACTATAAACTTTTACACTTAAATAATAAGTACACCGCATTTTTCTTCTATATATTGTGGTGATAAATTTTTAAGATCATTTTCATACAATTCTATGAATTTAAATCCATTCGTTTCTATCCATTTTTCTTTTTTGACATCTCTTTTAATGCTTTCTAGATACTTTGATCTTGAATTATCATGAAAGAATTTGTTAAAAGATTCGTGTTGAGCGCCCTGTATCTCTACAGCTATCTTTTTTGTTGCATTTAATAAATCTATTTTAAGCATACTGCCATAAACTGGAAACTCCTCATAAACTATATGGTTTTTCCAATAAGGATAAAAGAATGTTTTAAACTTGTACTGAAGCTTACTTCTACTTTTGGCCTCCCAATTAATTAAGTATCTTCTGACGTTCTTGTTAACGAGTTTTCCATTAACATTCAACAGCCTCATAGAGCCAAAGCATTAATGAATTTATTATAAAAATAATCTACAATAGCCTTGTTGTCTTCTAAGTAAGACCTAAGATTGTCTATGCCTTGGTGTTGTTTTTTCAATTCTAAATTTTCTTTTTTAAGTTCTTCTATGATTTCATCTGTAAAAGTAACCCATGCTCCTTTAGCGGATGCAAATTCCCAAGAAAGAATCTGGTCAATAATCTCATATTCTCTCCATACCGAAGAACCATCTTTCCTACCATACTTAATAGGGTATTGAACTTTTGAATTCGTAGTTTCATTAGTAGATTTTTTAATAACGATTTTAACATTGTGACCAATAATCTTATTTTTGGTTTGGTCGTATCTTTCATTTGGCTTTTCTAGAATAAGATCTTTACCGAATTTTGGTTCAAATTCAAGTATCCAGTTAGCGAAATGCAAAAGAGCGTTTCCACCAGTTGCAGTAGTTTGTCGTATATCTTTGTTAGCCGCATATGGATCAAGTTTAATATCTGAACGTACTTGACTTATAAAAATAGCAATATGTCCACGTTTAGAAAGAGCTAATGATATTTTTTTCATTAGCATCGAAGATATGACCGCTCCCCCTGCTACTTTAGTGGCTTCTGTCATACTTTTTAAGCTATCACTTTTGGTCATTAAGCCGTCTACAGAATCCAGAATAAACATATATTTTTTACCTTCATCATTATTTTGAATGAGGTCTTTCATAAGTTCAGAAACTGTTTCAAAAATATTACATTCGAAAACGAAACAAGTGCCATCTTCCCATTCTTCAGCAGAAGTTACGAATTTTATTCCAGATCTTTCTTTAATTTCTTTACTTAACCTTCCTTCTGCTTTGAATAAAAGAGCTTTAGAGTCTTTCACGCTATTAAGGAAATTCTTCATAACCTCTAACGCCTCTGAAGTTTTTCCGCCTTCATTCATCCCAATAAATCTATGCAATCCTGGACACAATCCACCACTTGTAGCGATGTCTAAATTTAGACTACCAGTAGATACTTTATAATAAATCTCTTCTTCATAGTTGTAATGGTCATCTTTATTTTCTTTCAAAAATGAAGATAATCTACTTTTTGAGCTAGGTCCAGTATCTTGTACTGGTTCTTGTTCTTTAGGTTTTCTTCCCATGATTTATAAAGTCTAACAGACTTTTAGGTTTTTTGCAAACTTTTTTATCTTCTCCAATTTTTAATTCTTGTATTTCGAATTTAATTGGTTTATCTAGCTCTAGGTCATCTTTGATTTTTTCCATAGCTATAAACTTCTTACCATCTTCTGTTAAAAAGAATGCTAAACTAGGTAAATTAGCGGGCTTGAGTCCGTTCCAAAATGAATAACCTTTATAGGTTTTGATTAATTTTTGAGCTATTTTGATTTCTCTTGGCCAATCTATTTTTTGACTAATATATTTTTTAATTATAAATTGGCAAAGCTTGTGAGGAGTAATTTTCAATATATAATATTAGCATATCTTCTATTAGT
>Ga0214917_10003203_pt1 | contig 19172 bp, 12 predicted proteins | sample LL_1208_BB_MetaG_FD_177983 | JGI IMG/M metagenome (GOLD analysis project Ga0214917, IMG submission 177983) | Freshwater microbial communities from Lake Lanier, Atlanta, Georgia, United States - LL_1208_BB | ecosystem: Environmental > Aquatic > Freshwater > Lake | place: USA: Georgia | collected...
CGCCAGCCGGCGGCGCGGGCCGCGCGGGCCGTCCGGCGTGATCGTGAGATTCTCGGTGTCGGCACGTTCCGCCAGCTCGCGCAGCGCCACCGACCCGCCCTTGAAGGTGCTGCCCCGCACGACGCCGAACCCCATCATCCGCGCCACGCCGGCGAGGATGTCGGCGTCGGAGTGCCGCGACAGCAGCATGGCGATGTTGGAATGGCCGCGCAGGTAGAGCGGCAGCAGGATGTTCTCGTGCCAGAAGACGTAGAGCTTCGTGCCGCGGCAGGCCTCGTGCACCGGGTCGACCGTGGGGTCGCCGAAATCGGCGCGGCAATCGAGCGTGCCCATCCAGTGCCGGACGGCCGCCGTCGCGGCGAGCGATCCGAGTCCGATGGCGAATGGTGACGTGAGTTTCACGGCGGTGTCGTCCCTGATCCCGTCGATGTCCGTTGTGCCCGTTTCCGACCCCCGAGCCTGCCGCGGCCGCCCCGGCAACGCGTCGCTCCGCGACTCCCTTTCCGCAGCCCCGAGAACCCCTTCTTCGTACAAAGTCCCCGTCAGTCTTGAGGCCAGCTGCCCGCGAAGACCTCCTCGGCGGGCCCGGTCATGAAAACGTGCCCGGCGGCGTCCCACTCCAGATCGAGCGTGCCCCCCGGCAGCGCGGCCGCGATCGTGCGGGACGTCCTGCCGGTGACCGCGCCGGCGACGCACACGGCGGAGGCGCCGGTGCCGCAGGCCATGGTGACGCCGCTGCCGCGTTCCCAGGTCCGCATCCGCACGCGGTCGGTCCCGTGGACCTCGACGAAGTGCACGTTGACCCGGCGCGGGAAGATCGGATGCGTCTCGATCCTCGGCCCGACCGCCTCCAGCGGAACCCGGCCGACGTCGCGGCAGTAGAAGACCGCGTGCGGGTTGCCCATCGACACGCAGGTCATCCGCGGATCGAGCCCGGCCTCCTGCCACCACGGCTCGGGCGGCCCGAGCGCCGGGCACGCGGCGTCGACCACGCGTCCGCCCGTGGCCGTCGCCGGATCGACCGGAATCTGCGCGGCCTCCAGGAGCGGTTCGCCCATGTCGACCCGCACCCGCGACCGCCGCGGTCCCGTGGGGGTGACGACCAGCGTGAGCACTCCCCGTCCGGTCTCGATCGTCACCGGTCCGGCCGCGGCCCGCCCACGGGCGACGACGAGATGGGCCACGCACCGCACGCCGTTGCCGCACATCTCCGATTCGCTGCCGTCGGCGTTGAACATCCGCATCCGTGCCGTCGCCACGGCCGACGGCATCACCAGCACCAGGCCGTCGCCTCCGACGCCGAAGTGACGGTCGGCGATCCGCGGGGCCAGCATCGCCGGCTCGGCCGGCGTCGGCTCGGCGAAGCAGTCGATGTAGACATAGTCGTTGCCCGCGCCCTGCATCTTCACGAATCGGATCGGTGCTGCCATCATCGGCGCTCCTCTGCCTCGTCAGGATCGGTGTCGCGCGTCGCACGATGCACCGCGACGAACGCGGCCGCGGTGCGGGCGGCCCGCAGCCGACCGCCCCGCCGCCAGTATGGCATCCGCCGGGCCGACTCCGGCAGTCCGCTCATCGAGGATTCTCCCGCCGCCCCGTCGCGCTGCGCGGCGTGTCGGCCCCGCGCCGCTGCGACTGCAGCTTCTGGATCGCCGCCGCCAGCGTGGGAAACGCCTCGCTGGTCATTTCCGGATGGGGCAGCGTGCCGTCGACGTGGATCAGCATGAACTGGCCGCTGGCTCCTCCGAGGACGCGTTTCATCGCGGGCAGCTGCGTCGCCGAGTCACCCATGATCGACCGGAACGTCATGTGCACGTTGGAATCGAGATCCACCTCGCCGTTGCCGACGAGGCTGATCGCGTCCCCCGAAAGCTCGATGTTGTCGAGATAGGCTCGCGGGCCCTCGATCCTGAAGTCGACGACGCTGGAGCCGAACGCGTTGCGGTCCGGCGCCTTGACCCTGAGCATCTTCAGCAGCGCCACCACGAGCGGCAGTTCGTAGATGTCGGCGTCGCGCAGCCGCACCTGGCCCCGCCCCGCCAGCGAGTGCGTGCCGGCCCGCGATCCGCTCACCTCGACGTCGGCGAAGACGCGGCCCCGATAGGGGTGGGCCGCCGCCAGCGTGTCGCCCGCGAGCCGCTCGAGGTCGGCCTCCGCGACCGCAGCCGCGACCGCGAAGCCGCCCCCCTCGCCCGCCGCCGCGCTGCCGTCGATGAGCAGCGAGCCGCCAGCGACCCGCGCCGACACCCGCCGCGCCGCTCCCGTCTCGCCCCCCTGGGCCGCGGTGGCGCCGAACCTGACGCCCGCCGCATCCATGGCGAGCGGGCCGCGCACGTCGGTCAGCTGCATCCCGCGCCACGTCGCGCTGTCGATCGCCATGTCGCCGAACGTCTGCCAGGCGCGGCCGTCCGACTGGCCGCGGAGCCGGATCCCCCCGTGCACGTGCTCGATCGGGCTGCCGACGTCGAGCGACCCCTGCTCGACGTCGAGGAGCATGTCCCACGACGCGGCCGGCGCGGCCGCCGCGGAGTGGATGTCGAGCGAGCCCGCCAGCGACAGCAGCCCGCGCAGCCGCACCGCGGCGACGGCCTGCTGCAGCCCGGACGGCAGCGCCTGCAGCACCTCGTGATCGGCGCGGAACCTGTCGGCCGACAGCTTCTCGAACGACACGTGCCAGCCGCCTCCCGGCGCGAACCTGCAGACGCCCTCGGCCGCCACGACGGTCCGCGCGTGCGTTCCGCGCACGCGGTCGAACCGCAGCTGCCCGTCCTTCCAGCCGATCTGCCCGCGGAGGCTCTCCAGGCGGTACGGGAACCAGGCGGGCTCGATCGACACGGTGTCGCCCTGGGGCGTCGCCTGCACCTCCACGTCGGTGCGCCGTGCCTTGACCCGGTGACGGACGGTCGCCGTGAACTCGGCGTTGCCGCGGGGATCGACGTCGTCCCAGATCTGCCGCATCGCGACGGGCAGCGCGTCCCGCAGTTCGCGTTCGAGCACCACCCCGCTGCCGACGAGGTTGAGCGTGAGTTCGCCGTCGTCGTCGCCGGCGGGCACGAGCATCCCGGAGCAACGGACGACGCCGGTGTCGTTGGAGCCGGTGATGTCGCGGAGCGTCCAGTGGCCGCGATCCATGCGGACGCTGCCCGACACGTTCGCGAGCGGATATGGGAAGCCGGCATAGGACATGCTGCACTGCGAGAGCCTGATCCCCAACGAGTTGGCGTAGCCGCCCGGGATGTGCGGGGCCCTCTCGTGGCGGAAGACGAAGTCGAACATCCCCGCGGCCCGCAGGGTGCGGACGATGTCGGCGCTCCGCGGGGGCATCGCCGCCAGGAGCGCGTCGTCGATCCGCATGCCGTCGCCGCGGACCTCGAGGGATCCGACGGTGCCGCCGGCCGGCGCGGGCTCGGTGCGGAAGCTCCCCTGGACCTGCACGGGGTGCCCGCCGGCCTGGCCCGACAGATGGATCGACAGCCCGCCGTTCTGGAGCACGACCGTCCCGACGGTGCGGTCGAGCCGGTAGGGAAACCGGTAGTGCGTCAGCGAGACGTTGCGGCAGCGCACCGACACGTCGGGCGTGATCGTCCCGCCGCGGCGCGCGACCTGGGCCCGCAGGTCGACCTCACCGGCCGGCAGCAGCTTGCTCCAGTGGGCCGCCACGGCGTCCGGCAGGAGCCCCTCCCAGTGCCGCCCCACGAGCAGCCGCTCCGCCTCGACGAGCAGGTCGAAATCGGCCGTCGCATCCCAGCCGGCGTACCGACCGCTGCCCCGCAGCAGCGTCGAGCCGGCGTGCGCCTCCAACTGCTCGAACTGCAGCCCGGTGCGGTCGGCCCGGAACACCGCCGTGACATCGCTCATGGCGCAGGGCAGCGACGCATGCTCGAAGCGGCCCGACTCCAGCCGCCCAGCCACCGAGAACGCGGCGTCGCGCAGGGCCCGCACGTTCCCGGCGACCTGCCACTCCAGGCCGATGCGTCCGCGGAGGCCGCCCGCCTCCCCGCGGAGCGCCGCGCCGGCCGGCCCGGGCACCGCCGTGGAGAGCGCCTCGACCATTCGTGGCGTCACCTCGAGCGACTGCACCGCGCCGGTCAGGGCGAATGTCCCGGCGTTGACGCAGACCCGGCCGCCGAAGGTCAGCCGCTCGAAGGAATCCCCCGTGGCCGTGCCCCGCACGACCGCCCCGTCGCCGGCGGCACCGCCGGCGGACTGTTCGGGCCGCACGTCCATGGAGATCTGTCGGACCATCATGCGCGCCTGCCGCGGCACGTCGTCGACCAGCAGCGTCGCGTCCTCGATCGTGATCGGCACGAGCGCGGCTTCCCCCGCCCGGGGCCGCGCGAACGAGGCGACCGTCCAGACGCCGTCCGGGCGTCTCACCGCGTGCAGCACGGGACGCCGCAGCCGGACCGCCGTGACCATCGGCACCTGCGTGACGAGTTCGGTGAGGTCGGTGCTGCAGGCCAGCCGGACCTCCTCCACCCAGAGGACCTGGCGGCAATCCCGGGGCAGCGACGGATCGACGATCGACACGCCGCGGACGACGATCCCCTCGCCGTCGACGAGGCTGGCTGCCTGGACCTGCACGACGTGGCCGGGGAACTCCCGTGCCAGCCGCTGTTGCACGCGGGTGCGCACCTCCTCGCCGAGCCGACTCGAGCCGACGGCGGCCGCGGCGATGACGGCGGCAACCGTCACGGGCAGCGCCCAGCGCACGAGCGTCCACAGCGTGTCGGAGAGCGGCTTCACGGCATCCTGCCCGGTGGCGTCGGCGCGCCCATGCGGCGCGGCTGCGGGGGGCGGGAAAGTACGTCGGCGACCGACGGGGAATCAAGCCGCCGTCCGGCGGCGTGATTCCCGGAAAAGCCGCGGCGATACCGCCGTTTCCCCAGCCTCCGGCCCCCTGCTATAGTGCCGGCCTTGTCGCCGGGGCGGCCCCCGGGTGTTTCATCATCGCGTCGCCGGGCATGGCAGGGTGCCTCCCTTGGCGACGGCTTTTCCGACTTTTTCGGGGAACTCCGCATGCAGGCGAACAACGACCATCGCGATCATTCCGCCGCCGACACCGCCGCCGTCGCCACGGGGCTCAATCCGCAGCGGCTGTTGTGGGCGGGCTTCATGGCGATCCTGGCCGCGGGCGTCGGCTTCTCGATCCGCGCCGGCATCCTCGGCCAGTGGGCGGAGCAGTACGGGTTCACGCAGACGGAACTGGGGGCGATCACGGGTGGCGGCCTCACGGGCTTCGGCATCATCATCCTGCTCTCGAGCCTGATCGCCGACCGCATCGGCTTCGGTCCGCTGATGTTCGCGGCCTTCGTCATGCACCTGGTGTCGGCGGCCCTCACGCTCGCCACGGGCGCCGCCTACGAGGCGGGCGGCAAGCCGCTCGCCTTCCAGTGCCTGTTCTGGGGCATGTTCCTCTTCGCGATCGGCAACGGCATCGCCGAGGCCGTGGTCAACCCGCTCGTTGCCACGCTCTTCCCGAAGAACAAGACGCACTACCTCAACATCCTCCACGCCGGCTGGCCGGGCGGCCTGATCCTCGGTGGTCTCGCCAGCTACTTCATGACGGGCGGCGCCGGCGGCAAGCCGGTGCCGTGGCAGTTTCAGATTTCGCTGTTCCTCGCTCCCGTGGTCCTCTACGGACTGATGATGCTCGGCCAACGGTTCCCCAAGAGCGAAGCCAGCAGCTCGGGCGTGAGCTACCGGGACATGCTCGGCGAACTGGGGCTGATCGGCGCCGCGGTCATCTGCGGCCTGCTGGCCCTGTTCTTCAAGAGCGACCTCGGCCTGCCGCCGCTGGTGGCCGGGGGCATCGCGGCGGCGCTGCTCGTCGCCTTCGGGGCGGCGACGGGCTTCCGCTTCGGCCACCTCCTCCTGGCCGCGCTCCTGCTCGTCCACGCCATGGTCGGCTACGTGGAGCTCGGCACCGACTCCTGGATCTCGAAGATCACCGGCACGATCATGAACAGCCCCGCCAACGGGCTCTTGCTGTTCGTCTACACCTCCGGCCTGATGTTCATCCTGCGGTTCTTCGCGGGTCCCATCGTGGAGCGGATCTCGCCCCTGGGCCTGCTGGCAGCCTCCGCCCTGTTCGGGGCGGCCGGCCTGACGCTCCTGGGCAACGCCGAGGGTGCACTCATGTGTGTGATCGCCGCCACCGTCTACGGCATCGGCAAGACGTTCCTCTGGCCGACGATGCTGGCCGTCGTGAGCGAGCAATTCCCCAAAGGCGGCGCCATCACCATCGGCGCCGCCGGAGGCGTCGGCATGCTCGCGGCCGGCCTGCTGGGGGGGCCCGGCATCGGGTTCCTGCAGGATCAGAACGCCTCCGCCAAGCTCCGGGAGTCGGACGCCGCGGTGTACGACCGCTACAAGGCGCCGATGGAGAATGAGTTCCTCTGGATGAAGACCGTCGGCCTCGACGGCTCCAAGGTGGGCGTGCTGGAGGACGGCGGCAAGGAGGCCCAACGGGCGCTCGACCTGATGCAGCAGCAGAACGCGAAGCCCGACGCCATCGCCGCCCAGAAGAAGCTCGTCGACTGGTGGACGTCGTCCGCTGGCCCGGCGGCGGGGGCGGACAAGCCGCTCGTCGAGGCCGCCGGCCTCTTCGGCGGCCGGCAGGCGTTGAAGCTCACCGCGTTCGTGCCGGCGACGATGTTCGCCTGCTACGCGCTCCTGCTCGCGTGGTTCGCCACCCGCGGCGGCTACAAGGCCCGCGGCATGCATCACTAGGGCGTGCCCGACGGAGCCGGGCTATGGGAGCGAGCGCACGTCCGGCGACGGGGCACGGGCAGCCCCGCCGCTGACTAGGCGCCGGCCCCGGCACGCCGGCCGGGAGGCACGATCCGCAGCACTCCCCGCTCCACGGCCGTCACCCGCACCCCGCCGGGCAGGTCGACGGCCGCCGGTGCGTTTGGGCCGCACGATTCGGCGGCCATGCGGGCCAGGAGCGCGTAGTGCCGCGTCGCCATGTCCCGCTGCGGCCATCCTTCCCGGCACCAGAGGGCCACGAAGACCTCCGCCACCAGCTGCTGATCGAGCGCCGCGAGCGGCGTCGGACGGATCATGATCGCCCCGTCGGCCCCCCGCCGGGCGACCGTGTCGAGAAGCTGGTCGGCGGCGCTGCGGATCGCCCCGGCCAGCCCCGCCACCTGCCCCGCCAGGCGGACGAGGGCCGCGGATGCGGCCGGGTAGTGGGCCGACTCGCAGCGGGGCAGGATCTCGTGCCGCAGGAAGTTCCGCGCATACGAGACGTCGGCATTGGTCGCGTCCTCCCGCCACTCCTGTCCGAGCGAGACGAGGTAGTCGCGCACGACGTGCCGCGGCACCGCCAGCAACGGCCGCAGGAGCGACACGCCCGTGCAGAGCTCGCGGGCCGGTGCCATGCCCCGCAGGCCCGCCGGCCCCGTGCCGCGCAGGATGCGGTGCAGGATGGTCTCCGCCTGGTCGTCCGCCGTGTGCGCGACGACGACGTGCCGGGCACCGTGCTCGCAGGCGACGTCCGCGAGGAAGTCCAGCCGCAGCCGGCGAGCCAGCGGCTCGATCCCCTCGCCCCGGACGTCGACCGCGGCCCGCACCGGCAGGTCGCGGACGAGGCAGGGAAGCCCCAGCCGGCCGGCCAGTTCGGCGACGAAGGCCGCATCGGCCGCCGCCTCCGCCCGCAGGTCGTGCCGCGCGTGGGCGACCACGAGTCGCACGGGGTCCGGCCGACGCCTTGCGACCGCGCGCAACGCCAGCAGCAGGGCCACGCTGTCGGCGCCGCCGGACACGCCCACCAGCACGGGGGCCGACCAGAACCCAGGCGCCGTCAGGACCGCCGCGAGCATCGCGGGCAGGTCGGCGGCGGGGGCCACGGAGGTCGCGTCGGTCGTCGCCATGGCGAACATTGTGCGGCCCCGGGCTACCCGCACAACTCCAGGGAGGCCCGGATCCAGGACGGCACAGGCCCCACGGTGCCCGGCCCCCGGGCCCTATCGATGCGGGGATCGGGCGCCACGGCCGTCCCACCGGAAGCGCCCCGCCCCGTTTTCCCCGGGCCGAAGCGGGATTGAGCGGACGTGGAGCCCTCGCTAACGTCCCCGCCCTCCACAGATCCAGCCCGCCGCAGTCCCGCGACGGCGGCCGATGCACGAAGGACCACAGCATGCGATCCCGGATCCACCGCGCCGCCTGGCTCTCAGCACTCGCCCTCGCGCTGCCGCTCGCCGCGGGGGGCTGCTCGCTGCTCACCACCGTCGCCTACCTGGTGCGGCCGGAGAACGACGCCCCCGCCGAGTTCAAGGGGCTGCGGGGCAAGCACGTGGCGGTCGTGTGCAAGCCGATCGTCGAACTGGAGTTCAGCGACGCCGGTTCGGCCCGCGAGCTGGCCGGAATGGTCGGCATGCAACTGTCGCGCAACGTCCGCAAGGCCCGCGTGATCGACCAGCGGGAGGTGGCCCGATGGATCGACGAAAACGCCTGGGTCGACTATCCGACGCTCGGCAAATCGCTCGATGCCGACATCGTCGTGGGCATCGACCTCGAGCAGTTCCGCATGCACGAGGGCTCGACGCTCTATCGCGGACGGGCGACGGCCAACGTCCGCGTCTACGACGTCGCCGAGAAGAAGATCCTGTTCCAGAAGCGGATCGACGACTTCACCTTCCCGGGCGACAGCGCCGTGCCGTCGAGCGACCGCACGGAGAGCCAGTTCCGGGCGATGTTCCTCCATGTGCTCGCCGGCAAGATCGCCCGCAGCTTCCACGCCTACGACAGCCGGGCGACCTTCGCCGAGGAAAACCTGACGTTCTGACACGGCCGTCCGCCGCGTTGCGGCCGCCCCGCCCCGCGACGGCCAGGCGGGCCCCGTCGCCCGTCAGATGTTCTTCAAGGGACGCGTCGGCTTGGGGCCGTCCATCGTCCGCTTCTTGTCGTCTGCGCGGGCCCGCGGGGTGCCGTTGTTGCCGGGGGTGCCGGGCTTCTTCGGTTCGTTGACGCCCGTGTGCCGCTCCTTCCAGGCGTATCCCAGCGGCCGCTTCAATTCCTCGGACGCCAGGAGGGCCCACGGCGTGCCGGGATGCTCCTTCTCGACCCGCTGGAGCAGCGCCTTGGCCTGCTGCGCGATCTTCTCCGTCTGCGACCCCGCCTTGGAGAGGTCGTCGCTCTCCTCGAGCACCCAGGTGTCGCTCTGCGGATCCTTGAACTTCATGCCCGACTTCGCCTGCGCGAGCGTGGCGTTGTAGGAGTCGGTGCGGGCCTTCACGGCGAGCACGCGCCCCAACGAGAGGTCGTAGCCGGCCTGCCACCGCTTCTCGGTGATCTTGTCGCGATCGGGCTGCCCGGCCCGCAGGATCCGCTCGAGTTCGTCGATCCTCGGCTGGATCCTCGCGGCCGTCTTCTGGGCCTCGCCGAGCAGTTGGGCGAGCGATGCATCGTCCTTGCGTGGAAAGACCATCTCGGGGGCGTCCATGGGCGTGAGCTCGGTCGATCGCGCCGCGTCGACGAGCGCCTTCTTCGCACGATTTTCCGCCAGCTGCTTGTTGATCGTGGCGGCCGAGACGTAGTCGGGCTGATAGTCGCGCATCACCTCGGGATTGAAGAAGTACCGGAGCTGCGAGGCCATCGCGGCGGTCTGATCGTTGTCGACGCGGCCCGCTGCGCCACGATTGGCGTGGATGGAGAAGTAGATGCCGCCGGTGTCGGCACAGAGCTTGGAAAGGCTGAACGGACCGAAGCCCGAGTCGATCGCCTCGTCCGTCAGGCGGCCGGAATGGACCCGCACCACTTCCGGGTAGAGCGTCTCCGGCCCCTGCTCCACGACCGCCCACTGCGGCTCCTGGGCGAACTTCGGATCGAACTCCACGAATTTTATCTTGACGTCCTTCATCCCGAAGGGAGCCGGCACGCCGACGACGTAGACCGGGATGCCGGCCTGTCGGCAGATGTTCGCGGTCGCATCGGCCTTGTCCTGATCGTTGCCCACCTCGTCGGTGAACACGATGATCATGACGTTGTGCCTGACGGGCGTGGGGTTCCTGTAGATGCGGGCCTGCTCGGCAGCCCTTTGGATCGCGGTGAACGTGTTTTCGACGCCCGATTCATCGACCTTGATCTTCTCGATCGCCTCGGCCAGCTTTTCCCAGCCCTCGGTGGCCCGCATTTCCAACGTCGCCTCCTTCCCGTAGGCGACGACCATGTTCCGCAGCTTGTTCTTGCGGGGGCCGGGCAGGTTCTCGTTCAACTCGGCGAACACACGCTCCAGGCGTGAAGCGATCTCCTTCCGCTGGCCCGCCAGGCTCACCGACTGGTCGAACACCCAGCAGACCACGGTGGGACGCTGGCGGACGGCGGTCACGATCTCGGCCGTGAGACGGTCGACGGCGCCCGCGGCTCCGGTGGCGCCGACGCCGACCGCCCCCTTCACGACGAAGGTGCCGTCGCTCGCCGCCGCGGTCGCGACCACGTCCAACGGCTCGACGGTCAGGTCGGTCACCATGTCGGTGTCGGCCTCGACGGCCGCGACCGACTCCTCCGCCAGCATCGGCGCCAGCGCCTGCGCCACCTCCGCGCCCGTCTCGCTCTCCGCGCCGGCCGAATCCCGGGGGTCGTCGGCGACGACGAACTCTTCGGGAGCGAGCACGAGCTCCTCGTCGACCACCTGCCGCGGCTGGATGATGGTCACGGACGCCTCCTGCCTCGTGGGCTCCCGCAGGGCGATGAGCGCCAGCGACAGGAGCAGCACGACGTGGATCAGCAGACTGACGCCCCACGCCGACGCATCGGCATCGAACGGCGATTCGTCGTCGCCGAGATATGCCTGCCGCCACGACCTCGTCGGGGCCGGTTTCTGGCTCGCTGAAGACATGCGCACTCCTCGCCGGGGCGGGTCGTCGGCCCCGTCCTCCGGGCCTCCTGTATCGTAATCGAAACCGCGGCCGGCGGCCGCCCCCGCCGGGGGCTCCCGGCGGCCGCCGCGGCCCGCGAAAACCGGCCGGCTTGCCCCGGCCAACCCCCGGGGGATAGCCTTCCCGGGGATGGCCGCGGATTCCATGGATATGACTGTGTTCCCATGAGACCGCGGCCGTGGAACCAGCGCTCATGACGCACCGCTCACCCCGCCGCATCGCCCCACGACCGTGGCTGCGGGTCGCGGCCGCGATGCTCGTGACGGCGGCCTCGCACGCGGTGGCGCAGGAACGGCCGCTGCCCGCCGCCGAAGAGCAGCCGCTGGAGACGTCCGACGGCGTCCGGTTCGGGGCCTGGCACTACGCGGCACCGCCCGAGACGAAGCCGACCGCCACTGTCATCCTGATCCACGACCTCGGCGGCTCGCACAAGTCGGTGGGCGACCTGGCACGGGCGCTCCAACGAGCCGGCTGTGCCGTCGTGGCGCCGGACCTCCGCGGCCACGGCACCCAGACGCAGCGGTCGGGCGAGGGCGACCCCCACGTGCTCCTCCGCAAGGTGGATTTCGAGGCCATGGCGGCCTCCCATGGCCGCGTGCGGGACGATCCGGCATCGTCCCACCGCGGCGAGATCGAAGCCGTCCGCGGCTGGATCAGGAGGCAGGCCGACGCCGGCACGCTCGACCTCGACCGCCTCTGCGTGGTCGGCTCCGGACTCGGCGCCACCCTGGCCGCGATGTGGACGGTGGCCGACTGGAACTGGCCGCCCACGACGGCCGGACCGCAGGGGCAGCAGGTCAGGGCGCTCGTGCTCGTGAGCCCGGCCATGTCGAAGCGCGGCCTGTCGATGGTGGGGCCCATGGCGACCGAGACCATCCGTTCCTCGGTGCCGATCCTGGTGCTGGCGGGCGCGGGCGACCGCGAGGCGTCACGATTCTTCGATCAGCTGAAGCGGTTCCGCCCCAAGGCGTGGTTCCAACAGCGGGACGGCCAGCCCCCCGAGAAGGCCCGAGACCTCGAGGACCCGGGCGACGCCACCGCCTTCCTCATTCAGTACAACACGACGCTGTCCGGCGACAAATTGGCGACCGACACGACGTTGGACGTCGCCTCCAAGATGAAGACGTTCCTCGACCTGATGCTCGACAAGAAGCCACGCGAATAGGTCGGGCCGCAGGCCTCCCGTACGAGCTTCTCCCGCGGTGCGGCCGGCACCGCGGGCCGACGGGAAAGCGGCGCGGTGCAGCGGCCGGCCGCGACGATCAGGGGAGCCGCAGATCGGTGCCCGGCACGAGCAGATCGGGGCTCCGCAGCCGGTCCCGATTGGCCTGCCAGATGTATGCCGCTGCGGTGCGATCGCCGTAGATCCGCACCGCGATCGATTCGAGCGTGTCTCCCGCGGCGACGTGAACCGACGCCGGCCGGGCCGCGGCGGCCTGCGGAGGCTGCTCGGCCGGGCCGCGGGTGGCGTCCTGGCGCCCGCCGCCATACCCTCCGGACGCACCGTCCGGCTGCTGCAGCCAGGCGGCGGACCCTCCGGACCGTTGATCGGGCCCCGGCCTGGTCGCCCGCCATGACGCCGCGGTGGGCGCAGCCGCACCGAAACCCGGCTCGATCGCCTGTCCGCCGGCGGAGCCCTGTGCCGCGTGTGCCGATGGCAGCGTCCACGACGGCGGCATCCTCAGCACCATGCCGATCGGCAGGAGCTGGGGGTCTGCGAGGCGGTCGCGGTTCGCGGCCCAGATCGCGGTCGCAGCCCCGGCCGAACCGTAGACCCGCAGGGCGATGCCCGTGAGATCGTCGCCGTCGCGCACGACGTAGGTCGACGGGGCCTCTGCCGCCGCCGCGGAGACGAACGCGGGCTTCTGGTTGTCGTGGGCCGACCAGCCCACCGCCAGAGGCGGCGGCGTCTGCGTGTCGAGCAGGGGAGGTGGCGGGATGTCGAGCGTGGAGCGATAGGCGGCGTCGAGCGCGGGTGCCGCGGGACCGACATCGATCGCCGATCTGGGCAGCGGCGTTGGCGGCGCCGGCGGCTGCCGCGACGGCGGCATCGCGGCCGCAGGCCCCTGGAAGCCGATCTCCTGCGCGGGAAAGCCGACCGCGTCGCCGACTGGAACCGCCCCCGTCGCCCGCATCGGCTGCGACGCGGCGGGCCACGGGCCGCCGCGGCCCCCGCCAGCGGCCGGGGCCGCCTGCAGGCCCGGCAGCGGCGTGTGCCACGCGTCCGACGGCGGTCCACCGGCCGGCGGTGCGGCCTGCTGCCGCGCCGCCAGCACGGTCTGGACGAACGGCTGGGCCAGGACCGCTCCGCCCGCCAACAACGCGCCGCCCACCAGGAACCGCAGCACGCGAGCGAACCACGACATCGGCATCTCCCGGCGAGCGGCGAAGGACGGCCGCGACACGCGGTGCCGGCTCGAGCCGTCCCTGTCGAAGTATGCGCCACCCCGCGGGCCGCGGCCGGCTCGTCGCCATCCCGCGCCGGGAGGGTCGACGGCACGGTCGGCAGCTCCGGCAGAGTCGCCCTCACCCGCAGGGTCCGCTACCAGCCGCGGGTCCGCGACCAGCCGGATGGGCTGCGGTCAGCCGCCGGCGGCTGACGCCGCTCGCCTGCCGACGCGGTGGCCGGCTGCGGCGACCTGTCGTGGCGGCCGCGGCATCAGGCCGACGCCGCGCCGGCGGCCCGGCCCACCGGCTGCGAACGAGCCGCTCCCGCCCCCTCCTGCAGCCAGAGCACGAGCGGCGCCGCGATGTAGATCGTGCTGTAGGTGCCGGTGATGATGCCCACCAGCATCGTGAAGGCGAAGGCGTGGATCCCCTGGCCGCCGAACAGGTAGAGGATGATCGTCGCCAACAGCGCCGTGCCCGACGTCAGGATCGTGCGGCTCAGGGTCTGGTTCACGGCCTTGTCGATCATCTCCGCCGTCACGAACGGGCTCTTTCCCCGCAGCTCGCGCAACCGGTCGAAGATCACGATCGTGTCGTTGATCGAGAAGCCCACGATCGTGAGGAGCGCGGCGACGACGTCGAGGCTGATCTTGAAGTCGTCGACCAGGGCCCAGCCCAGGAAGGGTGCCACGAAGCTGCTGAACGCCAGACAGGCCACGGCCACGAGCACGTCGTGGATCAGGGCCACCACGGCCGCCAGGCCGAAGGCCACGTTCTGAAACCGCACCCAGACGTAGAGCACGATCATCAACAGGCTCGCCAGCAGCGCATAGATCGCCGTCACCTTGGTGTTGCCGGCCACCTTGCCGCCGATCGAGTTGGCCGACAGGTAGACGGGCGTCTCCGACAGCTTCGTCGCCACCCGCTTCACGACGCGGCGGGCGGCCTCCACGTCGAGCGACGTGCTCAGCGACCAGTTCCGATACGCCTTCGAGCGACTGGCTGTCTTGCCCGCCCCGCCGGCCACTTCCAGTTCGAAGGCCGCGTCGGCCAGCCCCTCCGCCTTCAGCGCGTCGCTGATGGTCGCCCGCAGCGTCGGGAGGTTGATCGTCTCGGGGAAGTCGAGCTCCACCGCGGTGGACAGCGCCGCCGGGTCGGCCGGCTGCGTGCCGTCGCCGGCGGCCGAGACGACGTCGCCGAACCCCATCGAGTAGGTCGCCAGCCTGTCGGGGAAGGCGTCCCGCAGCATCTTTTCGACCTGATCGTCGTCGCGCAGCGACGTGTCGATCTTGTACCGCACGCCGGGGGCGATGTCGGCCCCCGTCACCGCGCTCACCGCCACGTCGGGCAGCACCGCGACCGCCTTGCGGACGTCGGCGATGTCGAGCGGCCGGTCGGACTTGAAGGCCACCTGCACGCTCGTGCCACCCGTGAAGTCGATGTCGAAGAGGCCCTGGCCCCGCTGCGCGGCCGCCGCGAGCCCCAGCAGGATGAACGCCAGCGACGCGACGATCGCCGGCTTCACCCAGCGGACGAACTGGAAATCGGTCGTCCCGAAGAGCTTCGCCATGGAGATCCGCGTCAGCCAGCGGTTCCGCTCGGCGAGGTCGAACACCACGCGGGCACAGAACACGGCCGTGAACAGGTTGAGCACCAGGCCGAGGATCAGCGTGACGGCGAAGCCCTTCAGCTGGTCGGTCCCCATCACGTAGAGCACGACGGCCGTGATCAGGGTCGTGAGGTTCGAGTCGACGATCGTGGAGAAGGCCCGCTGGAAGCCGTTGCGGATCGCCATGCGGACGGCCGCCCCGCGTTCCGTCTCCTCTCGCATCCGCTCGTAGATGAGCACGTTCGCGTCGACGGCCATGCCGATCGAGAGCACCAACCCGGCGAGGCCGGCGAGCGTGAAGGCCGCCTTGATGGAGATCATCAGCGCCACCACGAGCAGGATGTTGAGCAGCACCGCCAGGTCGGCCACGAACCCCGAGAAGCGGTAGTACGCCAGCATGAACGCCAGCACGACGATCGTCGCCAAGAGCATCGCGCGGGCGCCCGAGCGGATCGTGTCGGCGCCGAGCTGAGGACTGATCTTCTGCTCGCTGATCGGCTCGCTGACGAGCGCCGCCGGCAGGCTGCCGGCGTTGAGCACGCCGACGAGGAAGTCGACGTCCGACTGCTTGAAGCTGCCGGTGATCTGGCCGTCGCCCGAGATCGTGCTGCGGAGCGTGGGCGCCGACAGCAGCGTGTCGTCGAGCAGGATGCCCAGCCGGCTCGTGAGCCGGTTGGCCGGATCGGGCTGGTTCTGCCCGGTGAGCGCTCCGAAGAGCGCGGCCCCGGACGAATTGAAGGAGAAGTTCACGCAGGGCTGGAGGCTCGAGTCGTAGCTCGATGACGCCCGCGACAGGTAGCCGCCGGTCACGTCGAAGCGATCGAGCACGACGAGCACCTCCGTGCGGCCGTCGGGCATCGTGCGGGTGACGAGCCCGCGGTCCTGCGCCGGATCGATCTTCTCGGTGTCGAGCTGCACCCACCGGCCGATCTGCCGTCCCCCATCGCTCACCGTCGTGCCGGGCGACCGCGTGCCGATCTCGATCACCTGCTTGTGCCGGGGATCCTCCGGATTCGCCGTGATCCGGAACTCGAGCACGCCGGCGCTCGAGACCACACGCTTGATCAGGTCGACCTCCGACTGGTCGACCTCGGGCACGATCACCTCGAGCTGGTCGAGGCCATAGCGACGGACCGTCACCTCCTTCTGGCCGCCCGGATTGACGCGACGGCTGACCGCGGCGACGAGCTTGTCCATGTCGATCGGGGCCGCACGGCCGGCGACCTCGAAATCGAGCTCCAGCGATTCGCCGGCGGTCCGCCTGCCGGCGAGCCGCACGCGGGCGTCGCCGAAATCGAGCTGCTCGACCGCCTTGAGGAACGACTCGCGGGCGACGGCGTCGGCGGTGTCGAGCCGCACCACGAGCCGATTGTCGGCCGTCCGCGACACGGTGCCGAGCCGCCCCTCCTGCCGCGCCAGCAGCTGTTCGATCCGCCCGGCACAGTCGTCGATCTGGCCGGCGGCCTGACGGCTCGCATCGACCTCGTAGACGAGGATCACGCCGCCCTTGAGGTCGATGCCCAGACGGGGCGGCCACCCCAGCCACGTGACGACCGCACCGGCGGCGAGCGCCACCAGCACGGTGGCCAGCCTGCCCCACAGGTCGGAGCAGCGCAGCGCCTTCGCCGTGAGCCACGCCAGTGCTGCCGGCACCGCGACGGTGAGCAGCGTGATGACCCACATGGCCCAGGGCTCCCGCCACCACGGCACGGCGGCGGTCGGGGGCGTTGCGGCCGTCGTCAGGGCGGCGGCCTGGGCGAGCAGATGGATCGCGGCGGCGAACATGTTCATGCCATTCTCATTTCAGGAGTCGGTTCGGGACTGGTGTTTCTGTTTCGGGATAGTGTTTCGGGACTGGGTTTCGGGACTGGTGTTCGAGAGCCTGTGGACGACGCTCGCCCGGCGGCCCGTCAGCCGTCGCCGCCGGGTTCGCCCCCGGCGTCGCCGAGCACCCTCGCGATGCTCGAGAGTGTCACCGCGATCTTCACGTTTCCGGCCTCGTCGACCCGCAGCAGCACGCGGTCGGCATCGCGTTCCACGTTGGCCACGGTGCCGTAGATGCCCGACGTGGTGACGACCCTGTCGTTCTTCTTGAGCGCCGCGAGCAGCTCCTGCTGCCGCCGCATCCGCTCGCGCTCGGGCCGATACAGGAGCATCCACGCCACCGCCACGATCATCACCATCGGCAGGTAGCTGACGAGCAGCTCCAGGCCGCCCGGCGCCGCCGGCGCATCGGCCGCGAGCAGGGCGACCACGAGCTGGGAGGGGGACGGGGGATGCATGGCGACTCCGCGAGCGAACGGGCAGTCCCCGGCGGGGACGGCGTGCAGACCCGCAAATGTACGGAGATGCGCGAGGGACGGACAAGACCGTCGCGTCATTCGCTGGCGCAGCCGCCGGCACCGAGCCCGCGGGCCTCGTCGTCGTCCCCGGCTTCGGCACCGCCCGCCTCCATCCCGGCGACCAGTCCGGTCGCCTCCGCGTCGAAGCGGCCGGCGACCGTCGCTTCGCGCAGCCGGGCGACGAGACGCTGGTAGAACGTGAGGTTGTGGATCGACGCCAGGACCGGCCCGAGCATCTCGCCCGCCATGAAGAGGTGCCGGATGTAGTCCCTGCCGTGACGGCAGGCGATGCAGGGGCAGCCGTCCTCCAGAGGCCGTGGGTCGCGGGCATGACGGGCGTTTCGCAGCCGGACCACGCCCCCGAACGTATAGACGAGCGAGTTGCGACCGCACCGTGTCGGCAGCACGCAGTCGAACATGTCGACGCCGGCGGCCACGGCCGCGACGATGTCCCGCGGCTGGCCGACCCCCATCAGGTAGCGGGGCCGGTCGGCCGGCAGGTGCGGCACCGTGGCCCGCAACGTGCCCTCCATCGCCTCCGGCCCCTCGCCGACCGAGAGCCCGCCGATCGCATAGCCCGGAAAGCCGATCGCCCGGAGCCCCTCCGCGCTCTCCCGCCGCAGGTCGGGCTCGAGGCCGCCCTGCACGATGCCGAAGAGGGCCTGATCGGGACGGGTGTGGGCCTCCCGGCAGCGGGCGGCCCAGCGCAGCGACCGGCGCATGGCGTCGGCCACGACGCCGCGGTCGTTGGGCAGGGCCACCACGTGATCCATCTGCATGGCGATGTCGGCGCCGATCCGCTCCTGGATCCGCATCGAGTTCTCGGGCGTGAACGCCACCGGGCTCCCGTCGAGGTGCGACCGGAAGAACGCCCCCTGCTCGTTCACCTCCACCTGCCTGGCGAGGCTGAACACCTGGAAGCCGCCCGAGTCGGTGAGGGTGGGCCCGTCCCAGCCCATGAACCGCGCCAGCCCTACGCCCTGCCCCACGATCTCCTCGCCGGGCCGGAGGTGGAGGTGGTAGGCGTTGGCGAGGATCATTCCCGCCCCCGTCTCGCGGACCCGACCGATGTCGACCCCCTTCACCGTGGCCGCAGTGGCCACGGGCATGAACAGCGGCGTGGGCACGCTGCCGTGCGGCGTGACGAGCGTGCCCGCCCGCGCGGCCCCGGCGGCGGCTTCGACGGTGAACGAGAATCCCGGCTGCATGCGGGGCAGACTACCGGATTGCGAGAAGCACCCTGATGCTTTCGGCGGAGCGGGTCGGGGGCACGCGCAGGAGACGGTGAATTGTGCGGACTTTGTGCCCCACTATCCCGAACGAGCCCTGTACTCGCACAATCCGCCGGCTCCGAGCATGTCTCCGCCCGCTCCGAATCCGGGTCGCTGCAAAAAGCCCGGGAGCGAGTTGTGACCGCCGGCTCCGAGACCGCGTCGCACCAGACCGCGAGCGGCGGACCGTCGAATCAGAAGATCCCGAGCGCCTCGAGCGAGTACCGCACGACCAGGCCGGCCACCACCACGCTCACCATGCTCATGAGCTTCACGAGGATGTTGAGGCTCGGGCCGCTCGTGTCCTTGAACGGGTCCCCCACGGTGTCGCCCACGACGGCGGCCTTGTGGGCGTCGCTCCCCTTGCCGCCGTGCACGCCCGATTCGATGTGCTTCTTGGCGTTGTCCCAGGCGCCGCCGGCATTGGCCATGAAGACGGCGACGCAGAATCCCGTCGTGAGCCCGCCGACGAGCAGTCCCATGACGCCGCCGACGCCCAGGAGCAGTCCCGTGACGACCGGCACGGCGAGGGCCAGGAGGGACGGCAGGATCATCTCCTTCTGGGCCGCCTTGGTGCTGATCGCGACCGGCGCGGCGTAGTCGGGCGTATCGGTGCCCGCCATGATGCCCGGCTTCTCGCGGAACTGGCGGCGGACCTCCTCCACCATCCCCTTGGCCG
>Ga0214917_10003204_pt1 | contig 19168 bp, 19 predicted proteins | sample LL_1208_BB_MetaG_FD_177983 | JGI IMG/M metagenome (GOLD analysis project Ga0214917, IMG submission 177983) | Freshwater microbial communities from Lake Lanier, Atlanta, Georgia, United States - LL_1208_BB | ecosystem: Environmental > Aquatic > Freshwater > Lake | place: USA: Georgia | collected...
ATGGAACGTTTGCGAGGCCACACCACTGGATACGCCGTGCCCACCTACGTGGTCGATGGCCCCGGGGGCGGAGGGAAGATTCCGATCGGGCCAAGCTATATTGTGGGAATGGCGGATGACCGGGTCATTTTGAAGAACTTCCGAGGCGACGTGTACGAGTACCCGGAGATCAGCCACAGCACTGTGTCTGACCTGCGAGGTTGACGGAATCCAGCCTCGGCGTGATCCGGCTCCGGCCGGGTGTTCGAGCTCTCGCCTTGGAGGGGCACCCATGGATTCTTAGTCACGAGATTGCCAAAACACCCTCGAAAGATAGGAGTGGCCATGCAGTCGTCGGACGGGGAACCAAGGGGGAACTACTCGGCACGGGGTTCTACCGTGATGGAGCCCGGGTGGCTTGGCGGCGATTTCGCCGGGATATCGGAGACTTTGACCGGGGTTATGTCCGGCAATCTCTGAACGCAGCAGTCTCCCGCCGAGCGGGGCGGCCTGCCAGGAGGCTTATCTGGTCAGAAGCAGATGGATTCCCGGGACTCGTCCTCGATCAGTATGGCAAACATCTAGTCGCCCAAGTCATCACCGAGGGCATGGAAAAACACTGGGGCATGGTATCGGAGATCATTCAGGAAACGCTCCGCCCGGAAGGAATCTGGGTTCGGAGGGATGCGCCCGGTCGGAAACAGGAGGGCTTGGAAAGTCTTCCCGGTCAGGCCATCGGAGATGTTCCGGAAAAGCCGGTTTGGGTGGAGATCGCTGGATTGGATGTTCCCGTGGATCTGCGAGGCGGACAAAAAACCGGCACCTATCTGGATCAGCAGGACAATTATGAACTCGTCGCCTCGCATGCCCAAGGGAGGAGGGTCCTGGATCTTTTCTGCCACAATGGAGGATTTTCGTTGAGGGCAGCACGGGGGAATGCGGCGGATGTAACCGGAGTGGACAGCTCGCAATCCTCCTTGGCTTTGGGGCGACAGGCTGCGGAACGTCATGGCCTGAAAATCAAGTGGGTGGAAGAGGATGTTTCCCGTTTTCTCCGGGGCTCAAGAAAAGGCGAATACGGCCTGGTGATTCTGGATCCACCGGGAATGGTCAAGGGACGGGAGGCGATGGAGGCGGGATTACGGGCCATGAGGGAACTCCATCGACAGGCCCTGCGGATTCTCCCGTCGAGAGGTTTGTTGGCCACGTTTTCTTGCTCGCACCGCGTCGGGAGAAGTGAATTGTTAGAGACGGTGAAACGGGTCGCTCACGAAGAGAAGCGGGGATTGCGGCAGATTGCCCTTTGGGGACAATCCTCCGACCACCCCATCGACCTTTTCTTTCCGGAAAGCGAGTATCTGACCGGGCTCCTTTTGGAGGTCGAATGAAAAGCCTTTGGATCCTCTTTTTTCTTGGGATCACGTCCTTGCAGGCAGGGAATCTGTATCAGCCTAAAAACTGCGACGGCAAGATTGTGACCCTGAATCCGGAAGGGAAAATCACGGTGGTCATGGCCAGCAGCCAACCTTTGGCCGAGACAACCCGGGAGTTCGGGCGAGCCATGTACCCGTGGCAAGGACTGGAAGATTTCCGGGTGATCGTGGTGGTGGACCTCAGGAAGTCCTTGGGAACCCTCTTCAAGGGGTGGACGGTGGGAAAGATGAAGGCCGACCTAAACGAGGAAGGAGAGACCCTGCAACCGTGGTTTCGGGCCCGCGGAAACAAGAGCAACCCCCGGGATGTGATTTGCGCCATTCCGGACTTTGACGGAAAGACATCAGAATCCCTCGGATGGGGAATGGATGACCGCAAAATGAAGGTCACCCTTTTTGGAAAGGATGGAATGGTCATCTGGTCATCCAAGGATGTCACCTCGAGTTCCGAAGTGACCCGGAGGTTGAAGGAGTTGTTGGGGCCTCCCGCACCCAGGCCCCCGGATGCGGGCCCCAAGAAAAGCAGGATCCTCCTGCGCCGCTCATGAAAAGCCCTGAAGGGATCTTTTGTGTGGGAGTTGACCATCACACCACTCCCTTGGTGGTCCGGGAGTCATTGGTGGCTTTGGCGGGAGACCGCCTGACTCCTCATCTGATTGAGCACGGTGGCGCGGAAGAAGTTGTCTATCTCAGCACTTGCAACCGGGTGGAGATTTATGGCCGATCGGAATTCCGGGGGCCGGAAATTGTGGAAATCCTGCGCCGTGCCATGCCCCCCAATCTGGGATTGGCCTGGCAAGAAGCGCGGGGAGTCTACTTGTATGAGGGGATCGCCTGTTGGCGTCATTTGGCTGAGGTCGCCACGGGCTTGCGCTCGATGGTGATTGGGGAAGGTGAAATTCTAGCCCAGGTCCGCACCGCTTATCAGAGTTCCCGGGAGTTGGGAGGAACCAGGAAGGGGATGCATATCCTGTTTCAGTCCTGTCTTCGGGCGGCCCGTGCGGCGAGAAGAATGGGGGGCTTTGGACAAGGAGATCCCTCCGTCGGTCGTTGCGCCGCCGAGGTCGCTTCCAAGATTCTACCGTTCCCCGAGAATGACAGAATCCTGGTTTTAGGTTCAGGCCATACGGCCCGCAGCTTTGCCCTCGCCGCCAAAGATCAAGGGATGAGGAGATGTTTCGTCTCCTCCCGTTCCGCTGAAAGGGCACAGAACCTGGCCCGTGAAGTAGGCGGGGATTGTGTTTGCTGGGAGCGTTGGGCGGCGGCGGTCTCCTCCATGGCGATGGTGGTTTCCGCCTTAAGCGGAGGAGAACTTCCCTGGGAATCGAGGCAAGCCCTACCCGACTTGCGTCTGCTCGTTGACCTTGGGGTGCCCCGAACCCTCACACAGATCCGGCACTGCAATCCCCAGACTTTTTCCCTGGACCTGGAGGAATTGGCCAAACGAAGCGAAATTCAACCCGAGGCCCTGGGAGCCATTCATCGGGCTGAGGAAATCCTGAGACAACATGAAAGCCTCTTTGCCTGGGGTCGATCCCTGGAGAGGGAAGAAACCTTGGTAGAAAGGGAATGAAAATTCGGTTGGGGACCCGTGGAAGTCCCCTGGCGCTGAAACAGGCCAAGGGAGTGATCGAGAAGATTCAGCAACACTCCCATGACGTCATCGTGGAGACTGTCGTCGTCAAAACCTCGGGCGATGAGAGGTCGGAGTTTGGGGACCAGGGGGTCGAGCAAGTGGGGGAATTCAGTTCGGCCCTGGAAAGAGAACTTCTTCAAGGGAGGGTCGATCTGGTGGTGCATAGCGCCAAAGACCTGCCCACCCGAATCCCGGAGGAGTTGGTGGTCGAGGCCTATCCGGAAAGGGCCGATCCCAGGGATGTTCTGCTGGTTCGACACGGTTGCTCGTTTCAACCAAAACCAGGTGCGGTGGTGGGCACTGGTAGTCCCAGGCGGGATATGCTTTGGAAAAACCGTTGGCCCGAAAGCCATTCTGAGCCCATCCGGGGTAATGTGGACCGAAGGATGCAACGGTTGCTTCAGGAGAATACATGGTGGGGCATTCTCCTGGCAGCCGCAGGAGTCGATCGGTTGGGTGGTGTGGCGACGGGGTTGGTCATGGAGCGTCTGGAGGTGGATTGGATGACTCCGGCACCTGGGCAAGGAGCCTTGGCGGTGGAGTGCCGTAAAAAGGATCTTTCCATTCGCGAGATCCTCAAAGCGATCGACCATTCGGAGGTGAGGACCTGCGTGACCTCTGAAAAAGGTTTTCTACAGAAATGGGGGGGTGGATGTTCCGAATCTTTGGGTGCCTTTGCACAGATCCTTTCCAATGGAACGCTTCATCTTCAGGTGGCGGTTCCCCATCTTCGCGGCGGGGTTCGGAGGGGGCAGATGGAGGGGCCTGTAACGGAAGCCGAACTTTTGGGTGTGCGTTTGGCGGAGGAAATGCGTCGTGCGTAGGCGGGGAAAGGTTTGGATTGTCGGAGCGGGTCCGGGAGATCCGGGCTTGATGACCTTAAAAGGGCGACGGGTTCTCCAGGAGGCCGATGTTGTCATGTTCGATCGTTTGGTGAACCCGGCGATTCTCCTATGGGTCCGAAAAGGGGCGGAATTGCTGGATGTCGGCAAGATTCCCGGTGGTCAGAAAACTGACCAAAAAACCATCTGCCGTCTTATGTCGCAGAAAGCCCAAAAGGGGTTTCGGGTGGTCAGACTTAAGGGTGGGGACCCTTTTGTTTTTGGGCGTGGCGGAGAAGAAGCGATTTGGTTGTCTCGAAGACATATTCCTTTTGAGGTGATTCCCGGGGTCACCTCCGGAGTGGCCGTTCCGGCTGCCGCTGGAATTCCGGTGACGCATCGCGGCATCAGCACGGAGGTCGCTTTTCGCATCGGCGCCAAAGCCAAGGGGTCTGTGGAGGGCAAAACCCTGGTGGGCTACATGTCGGCAGAAGGGTTGAAAGACTTTCTCCGGAAGGCTTTGGAAAGTGGAATGACCCGGAGTTCGCCGGTCGCGCTGATTCATAAAGGAACATTACCAGGTCAGAGAACCCTATTTTCCACTGTCGGGAGAATCCTGAGAGATCCCCATAAGGTGAAGATGGGGCCACCCGCTATCGTGGTGGTTGGAGAGGTGGTCTCTCTACGGCACCAGGTCGGGCGACAGGACAAGGGTAGATTATCGGGTCGGAGGGTGATCTTGACCGTGAGTTCCGCTTTAGCCAAGGAATGGTGCCAAGTTTTTGAAGAGGAGGGGGCCGAAGTCTGGGTGATCCCCATGACTCAGATTGATGAGATTGCCCCGCGAAAATTCCCCCTAAGGGATCTTGATCAAACCACCTGGATTGCCTTAACCAGTGGGGCGGGAGTCCGCGCGTTGGTCCATGCCGTGGCGGATATCCGAAAACTTTCCACCAAGAAGATCGCTGTGGTGGGGCCTTCGACGGCCCGGATCTGCCGTCAACACGGACTGGGCGTGGATTTTGTTGGACCGGGTCCGGGAGCAATCTCGTTGGTCAAGAATTGGCCGGGACACAGGGATGAAGCGGTGTTGCACTGCACGGGCAGCACCGAGGAAGGTGTCCTGCAAAGTCAGCTGCGCAAACGGGGTTTTGCGGTGAAACGATCCGTTGTCTACGGCAACACGATTCCCCCCAAGCCCCCTCACGTTGTTCTAGATCAACTCCGAAAAGAGGGCACGGATTGGGTTGTTTTTGCCAGCGGAACGGGAGCCGTGAGATTTCAGAGTTGGATGGGGAGGTCTTGGGCGACCACAACCCGGGCGGCGGTAATTGGCAGTTCCACTGCCAAAACCGCCCGCACGGCTGGATGGAAGGTAGCCGCTCTGGCGAAAGATGTGTCGGCAGAAGCAGTTCTAGCCGCCATGTTGAAAGCGGGATGAGTCGATCCGCCGAACAGGAAATGGAGGAAGGTCATTTGGCTTTGGCCATGGGGGACATGGATCAGGCGGCCGAACACTATCACAAGGCAACCCAGCTGGATCCGAATTTGGCGGATGGGTGGCAGTCTTTGGGCATGTCCTTGGTAAAACTGGAGAAGTTGGAGGAAGCGATCCAGGCGCTGGAACGACTAATCCAACTTCGCCCCAAGGATCAGCTGGCATACAGCAGCCTCTCCCTGGCTTTCGGGAGAGCGGGAAAGATCAAGGAAGCCGAGGAAATGGCAGCCAAGGCGAAAGTGGCGGGTTGGGGCGGGGACCCAACGAAGATCGGGGCCTAGAGGCTCACCGTTTGCTCATTTTGGCTTTGTTGGCGCGAATTTTGTCACGGAGCGGGACCACCGCCCCCCCGACCACCAGCGCTTTTCGATACGCGGCGATGGCCTGATCCAGCTGACCGAGACTGGCGTAGACATCACCGGAGTGTTCCAAGAGTGTTGGATCATCCGGCACCATTCGAAGGGCTTCCTCCAACAAGGGTTTGGCCTCCTTGGGATGCCCCAACCGGTACAGCGCCCAGGCTTGGCTATCGAGATAAGCGGGATTGCCCGGGGAGAGCTCCAGAGCTTTTTCGATCATGGCCAACGCCTCGGGTAAATTTCGCCCCCGCTCCGCCCACATGTATCCCAAATAGTTGAGCGATGGATGATGTGCAGGATTCAGTTGCAAGGCTCGCTGAAGAGCGACTTCGGATCGGGCAGGTTGACCGGCCTGCTCGCTGGCCGAGCCGTATTCATAATAAAAGCCTGCATCCAGCACTTCCGGGCGGTTCTGGGCCAAGCGTTCGACCTTGGCGAAAGTGGCAGCCGCTTCGGCCATGCGGTTTTGCGCTTTTTCAGCCAGACCCTGAACCAGAAGGAGCTGAATCGAATCCGGATAAAATCCCGTTCCTAGTTCGATCGTCCGAAAGGCCCGGCGTGGCTGATTTTGCTTCAACTGCAACAGGGCAAGACGCAGGAAGTCGGTCAGGGCCGGCGGTTTCGTTGCGTGCAAGGCGAGTACCCGGTAAATCTCCGCCCGGGCCGGGAGATTTAGCTCCTCATAAAGATTGGCCAGAACCGGATAAAGATTGGCTCGACCGGGTTTCACGGTCTCGATCTTTTGCAGGGTTTGCTCCGCTTCGTCGCGGAGCCCGCTCAGAAGTTGTACCGCCGCCAGTTGTTCAAGAATGGCGTCCTCATCCGTATGATCCTCCTGGAAACTTCCGAGGTACCGCAAAGCGGTGGGAAGGTCATCGGCCGCCAAGGCAATTTCCGCCGCGCGCAAACTCACTCCGGAAATGCCTGGATCCAAATCCGCCGCACGAATAAAAGCGGGCAGGATGGAGGCGGCCACCTCCCGCTGGGTCTTCCGCGAAAGGAGGAGACTGGAACGGAGGAGCCCTTCCGCCACTCGGGCAATTCTTTCGGGATCCTCGACCCCCCAACCCGCCAAGGCGGTCAGGGCGTCCCGCTGGGCAACCACAGCGGCTTCGCCATGTTTTTCCGCCGCCAAGGCCAGACAAAGCAGGGTGCATCGCTCGGGTTCATCAGACGGGGATGAGGGGAGGGCCTGAAGGATTTGCACGGCTTCCGCGGACCGACCAAGGTCGAGTAACGTCGCGGCTTTCGCCAAAGCCGCCTGCCGGGAGGAAGGGTCAAAGGCCAAGGCCTTCGCATACGCCTCATAAGCGGCTTCACTCTGTCCCAAAATGTCGGCCCTACGGCCCTCGGCATAATACAAGGCGGCCTCGACCCGGTCGTTGCGGACCGGCTCGGCGGCAATAACTCCCGACGCGACAAAAAGGAGGGCGACCAGCGCCCCGACTTCAGGTCTTGTAACGGAGGCGTTTCTTATGGCGGTTCGCGCGACTACGCTTGCGGCGCTTGTGCTTCGCGATTTTTGATTTCCGCTTTTTCTTGATGGAACCCATGCATGCATCGTGGCGATGCGAAACTTAGGTGACAACTTTATTCAGCGGGTACTCGATGATTCCTTCCGCCCCCAGAACCTTGAGTCGGGGAATCAGGGTGCGTACCACCTTTTCCTCCATCACGGTTTCCACCGCCACCCAACCCTCTCGGGCCAATGGGGAGATGGTCGGATCGCGGAGCGAAGACAAGGCCGCACTGACCGAGTGCAGGCATCGCCGGGGAACATTCATCTTTAACCCGACCAAATCCCTCGCACGGAGGGCGCCCTCGAGAAGCATGGCCAGTGTGCTGATCCGGATCCGATCGGCCGACCGGGTCCAAACCTTTCGGTTGGCAATCAGTTGGGGATAGGACTCGAGAATGGTGTCCAAAATGCGCAGCCCATTGGCCGCCAGAGAGGATCCCGTCTCGGTGATATCCACCACTGCATCCGCCAACTCGGGAACCTTGACCTCGGTCGCTCCCCAGGAAAACTCGATCTTCGCCTGAATCTTGTGTTTGGCCAGATACTGCCGAACCAGGCCCACCGCCTCCGTGGCAATGCGCTTTCCCCGCAATTGCGCAGGCCGACGGATCGGGGAGCGATTGGGCACCGCCACCACCCAACGGGCGGGTTGGGCTGTGGCCTTGCTGAAACGGAGAGTCGACACAACATGCACTTTGGCGCGCGTCTCCTGGATCCAATCGCTTCCGGTAAGCCCAAGGTCCAGAAAACCATCCTGCACATAGGCGGCAATCTCCTGTGCCCGCAAGAGCCGCACCTCAAAATTGGGGTCATCGATCGCGGGACGGTAAGTCCGGGAACTGCGGGCAATGGCGTAGCCTGCCTTGCGAAAAAGCTCGAGTGTCGCTTCCTGCAAACTGCCGGAGGGAAGACCGATGCGGAGAGGTTTCATGGAAAATTAACCCTAGGCTGGAATACCCTGATACTCAATCCTGCTTCCTACGGACGTTCCCCGCCGGGGCGGGCAGGCTCCGGTGCTTTAGGCCGGAATGGCGGGCATCTGCTGGGTGATGCAATGGATGGCACCCAAACCGCCCACCAAAGCCCGGCAATCAATCCCCACCACCTTGCGGTCCGGAAAATAAGGTTGGAGTTGCTGCAGGACAATCTGGTCAGTGGGGGAATTGAAAACCGGAACCAAGACGGTCGAGTTACCGATATAGAAATTGGCATGACTGGCCGGATTGCGATGGTGCGGACCATCGGCTCGCGGCGGCATGGGCATTTCAATCACTTTGAGGGGTTGTCCTTTCGCGTCTTTGGCATGACGCAAACGTCCCAGATTTTCGGCGAGGGGAGCATGATTCACATCCTTGGTGTCGGGCTCCACCACGGTCGACACGACTCCCGGGGCCAAAAAACGGGTTAAGTCATCCACATGACCGTCGGTGTCATCGCCTTCCAATCCGTCACTGAGCCAGATAATTTGACGAACCCCGAGCCAATGCCGGAGCTTATCCTCAATTTCAGAGCGATGAAGGGAGGGATTTCGGTTGGGATTCAAAAGGCAGGCCTCGGTGGTGAGAAGGGTTCCTTGTCCGTCCGTATCGATGGAACCGCCCTCCAAGACAAAATCATGGGTCTCAAACGGGGTTTCGGTCATGGGACACGCTCCCAAGGGAACCCGGTCATCGGAATCCCATGGGGTGTATTTTTTTCCCCAACCATTAAAGGTGAAGTCGTGGGCGACTCTGGCTGGATGACCTTTTTTCCGGTGAAGCATGAAGATCGGGCCACTATCACGCAGCCAGGCATCATCCGTGGGAATTTGCACAATCTTGAGATGGGGCGACTCCAAATTGGCCCGACGGACACGCTCTCCGATTTGGGTGGCGGATTCACAGTCGTTGGCCAAGAGATAAACCCGTTCCCCGGGAATCAGGGCCCGGATGATCTCCAGGTAGGTTTCTTGCACCTGATCCAGCAGGCCGGGCCAGGTGGCTTCGTTGTGGGGCCAAGCCAACCAGGTGGCCTCGTGCTTTTCCCATTCCGCGGGAAGGCGATACTGCGACCAATCGATCGGGGAGTTCGGTTGGCTCTTCAAGTATTCAGGTAGCGTTGATCCAATCCAGCGTAGGCATCAATGCGACGATCGCGCAGAAAGGGCCAGTGTTGGCGGGTGACGCCGATCTCATTCAGATCCAAGGTGGCGCGAACAATTTCAGGTTTGTCGGCGGAGGCTTGGGCCAAAACGCGCCCAAATGGATCGCTCACGAAGGAGGTGCCCCAGAAATCCAGGTTATTTTCACGACCGATCCGGTTGACCGAAAGAACATAAACCCCATTGGCGATGGCATGGCTTCGTTGGATGGTTTGCCAAGCTCCCAGCTGAACCCGGTGCAATTCCCGTTTTTCCGTGCGGGCCAATCCGATGGCGGTGGGGTAAATGAGGATTTCGGCCCCGCGAAGCGCCATCAGTCGCGCCGCCTCCGGATACCACTGGTCCCAGCATACCAGCACCCCCAGTCGGCCCACCGGGGTGTCGATCGGCTGAAAGCCCGTGTCTCCGGGGGCGAAATAAAACTTTTCACTGAATCCCGGGTCATCCGGGATATGCATCTTGCGGTAGATGCCGAGTGTCTTGCCATCGGGACCGAAAACCACGGCGGTGTTGTGATACAAACCGCCCGTCCGTTTTTCAAAGAGGCTGGTGACCAGGGTGATTTTATGTTTTTTTGCCGCCTGGGAAAGAAGCCGGGTTGTGGGACCGGGGATGGTCTCTGCCAAATCAAAACATCCGTAGTCCTCCGTTTGACAAAAATAGAGCGAGCGAAAGAGCTCTTGCAGGCAAACCAGTTTGGCGCCTTGCCGCGCGGCCACGGCAATCCGGTCCAAAGCATATCGCAGGTTTTTCTCCGGTTGCGGCGAACAGGCCATCTGAATGAGGGCCACGGAAACTTTTCGGTTCGAATGGGACATGGGGGTAGTTCAGCGCAAAGCCAGCGGCGGGGCGAGAATTTCAGACATGACCACCGCCTTGCGGAGGTTCAAAGGAAGAAGAAAACCATGGGGTCTATTAGCAGGGCGGAGATGTTTTTTTGACTTCATCTCATCACTCCTCTGAGTCATGGATAAAACCAAAGGTGGGGTTTCCTGCAGGAAGGCAGGAATCGTGGGGAGAGGGGGCAGTGCAGGAGTCTTCGTTTGGACCGAGGGCGGTGGAGGGGTTACAACTGTGGGGAAACTTGGCAGGACGGGCGGGGGTGGGCTCTCGTGCCTCCTCCTACCCAAGGCCTCCAGCAGATCCCCCAATTCATCCACGGGCGCGGCATCTTCGCGGGGCGGGGCGGATCGACCCACCCCCCTGGATGAAGGCAGGGGAGGATCCTCCGAGTGTGGACGGTTTTTCAGCCACCACTGGACGACCGTGGCGAGGACGAAAAGAGCCGGAACGATCCACTCCATGCGTATTCCGAAGGGCTATTTGGCGCCGGGTTTTCCCGAATCTTTGGCAATGGCGGAGCGCATCTCCGTGTCCGCCGAAACGTTGCGAATTTTCTGGTAATCCATGATCCCCAGATTTCCCTTACGGAAAGCCTCCGCCATGGCGAGGGGAACCTGAGCTTCCGCTTCGACCACCTTGGCCCGCATTTCCTGCTCGGCGGCCACTGCAGCTGCCCGGCGCATCTCGGCTTTGGCCTGCGCCACCTGTTTGTCGGCATCCGCCTGTTCGGCCTGGAGTTTGGCACCCACATTTTCACCCACCCCCACATCCGCGATATCAATGGAAAGAATTTCGTAGGCCGTGCCGGCATCCAATCCGCGGTTCAACACATCCTTGGAAATGTCCTGCGGGTTTTCCAGCACGCCCTTGTAGGTTTCCTTGGAGCCAATGGCCCGGACAATTCCTTCTCCCACCCGCGCGATAATGGTCTCCTCGGTGGCTCCTCCCACGAAACGATCGAGATTTGAACGCACGGTGACCCGGGCCCGAGCGCGCACCGTGATCCCGTCTTTGGCCACGCCGTCGATGGTGTTTTTGCCGGTCTGGCTGGCGGCGGGGCAGTCGATCACCCGGGGATTCACGCTGGTGCGAACGGCATCAAACACCGTTTTTCCCGAACCTGAAGTGGCGAGATCAATGGCGCAGCACCGGTTGAAATCGAGCTTAATGCCCGCCTTATCCGCGGCAATCAGCGCCCGGATCACCTGGTCCACATTCCCGCCTGCCAGATAGTGGGTTTCCAGTTGAGCCGTGGAGACCTGGATGCCCGCCCGCACGGCGGTAATCCTTGCATTGACGATCAGGGAATTGGGTATTCCCCGGAGTCGCATGGCAATGAGGGTGGGGATGCTAACCGGGGCCCCGGATGTCAGCGCCCGCAGCCATAGCCCAAAAAAGTTGAGCAGAATGATCCCAAAGACCAGGGCAACCACCCCGACCGCAATCAAAAGAAGAATTGGCATAAGCTGTGAGATTAACAAAAAGCCCCAAACGGGAAAGATCGATCCGCTGGGGTGCTCAGCGTTTCTTTCCCTTGAGTCCGAGTGGACGAACTTGGACAACCGTTCCCTCCACGGAATGAACCCGAACGGTTGTTCCACGAGGGATAAAGTGTCCCTCCGCCAACACATCGAGATCCTGTCCTCCGAAACGGGCGATCCCGCTGGGACGAAGATCCGTGACGGCTTTTCCCTGAAGCCCTGCCCTCAGGGCCGGAGGGACGTGAGTAAGCCCGGGAGGGGAAGTCACGGTGAGACGAAATGGCCGAAATAAAAACGTCTTTGGCAGGAACCGGGCCGCCAGAACAATGGCCGTCAGGCCCCCAAAAAATCCCCAGCAAAGTTTCACCAACGGAAAGTAAATCTCCCCCAAGGTGGGCAGGATGGGATCCCGGGGGTATCGGTCAGCCATGGTGTTCAGTAATGCATAAAGCACCAGGGCCACCCCGGTCAGGCCGGGCAACAAGGTCCCCGGAAAAAGCAGAAACTCCGCGGCGATCAGCCCAAGTCCCAGACCAATCAGGATCAGGTTTTCGTAGCCGGACAAGCCGGCGATATAGTGACCAAAAAAGAAAATGAGCCCACAAACGGCAGCCAGGATCCCGAAGACCCCGAAACCGGGCGTTTTTATCTCGAGATAACCAAAGAGAAAAGCCGCTCCCAGAAGCAGGGGAGACAGGGAAACGATGAGGCGTCCGACCGACTCAAATCCGGTGGGCTCAACCCGGACGATTTTTGCCTCGGTCCCCATCTTCTCTTGCACCAGCTTCTCCAAGGTGGGGCAGACTCCTGCGGCAAGCAGAGGCTTCCTTGGCCGACCCACCTCCTGCATCGCCTCTTGGGTGGTAAGGGTAAGAATATCGCCCTTCGCCACAATCTCCCGGCCATCGACGCGAAGTCCGGTCTGTTTGTTGACCATGGCCTCAAAAACCGCCGGGTTATGGCCGTTTTGCTCCGCTGCGGCCCGAATGATGGCGGCGTAGGCCGAAACAAACTTGGGAGGCAACTCCTTGGGCCCCTCTTGGCCGAGGGTCACCGGGGACGCCGCCCCAATGATGGCTCCCGGCGCCATCCAGATTTCGCGGGTGGAGGCGGAAATAAATGCGCCCGCCGAAAAGGCCTCCGTGTTGACATAGGTAAAGGTGCGATCGGCGGGCTTGAACTTGGCCACCGTCGCCATGATTTCCTTCATGGCCTCGCCCTCGCCGCCGGGGGTGTTCATGTCCAGAATCAGCGCGGACGCATGGGCCGCCAGCGCATCTTTGACTCCCCGGCGGACCATATAGACCAGCCCCTTTTGAATTTCCCCCCGAATTGGGATGATGTACACGGGGCCGGTGGCCGTTGATGCGTCCGCCGGAAAGGCAATCGGACAGGCGGTCAGGAGACAAAGAAACAGAAGCAGGGTGCGCGCTGAAGGATTTGAACCTCCGACCAACTGCGTGTAAGGCAGCCGCTCTACCACTGAGCTAAGCGCGCAAAAAAACAACATCGAAGAATACTATCGGTCCTTATGGGTAACAAACCACCTGCCAAACCAGGTCATCGGCATGGGAAAAGCAGACCACGGCGGTTGACAGGTAGCGGTCTTCTTCTGGGTAGTAAATGGGGAGACGACCATAAATCCAGTCGAACCCTTGTTGTTGATCCGGGGGGCGTCCAAAGAAATAAACCACGCTTCTTCGATCCTTTCCCACCAAAAGGTCATGAAGTTGGTCAGGCGTATAAAATCGCTCTCCGGCCTGAAAGTTCACACTTTGACCATGCGATGGCGACGCAACAAAAAGGGCGAGCAGAAGCAGGGAAAGAAAACAACGGGTTATCATAAGGTCATCATCCTTGTTTTCATGCAAAGCGCCAGCCCTCCCTTGACCCGTCCCACAGGGGGTTCTAATGCTGGAGGAATGCGGTCGGGGCTTATCGGAATTCTGGTCATGGGCATGATGGGAATTTTGTTACAGGCGAATGAAGATGTGGAGCAGCTCCTCTTCGCCAAAGGACCCGCACCCGCCAAGGGAGAAAACGGGAAGTGGGGGTTTCGGTCTCCCGATGGATCATGGTCGGTGGAGCCAAAGTTCGCCGAGGTAAAACCCTTTCAACACGAAATGGCGGCGGCGCGAGAGGGTAAGACCTGGGGGTACATCGACAAGGCGGGAAACTGGAAAATTCCGCCAAGATTCACATGGGCCGGGGAATTTTCTGAAAATCTGGCCCCTGCCTCCGAGGGGGATCGTCTCACGGGCAAGTTTGGCTACATCGATCCGCAGGGAAGATGGGCCATTGAGGCGGAATACTCCTGGGCCCGCCCGTTTCGGGAGGGCCGGGGCTGCGTGAAGGACGGATCGAAATGGGGCTTTGTGGACGCCAAAGGGAAATTGGTGATTGAGCCTGATTTCGATCAGGTGGAGTCCTTTTCCGGCGGACTGGCCGCCGTCCAGAAGCCCGCCCCCCCCGGGGAAAAGGAGACCTGGACCTACATCAAGCCCGACGGTTCCACGCCCTTTGAGAAAAAATTCGCCTGGGCCGGATCTTTTTCCGAAGGGTTGGCCCGGGTTCAACTGGCGGATCGCATCACCGGGAAATACGGTTACATCAATCCGCAGGGGGAGTTGATCATATCCCCCGCCTTCGACGAGGCTGCCGACTTTCATCAGGGGAGGGCCCAGGTGAGGGCAGGGAAGGAGATTCGCTTCATTGATCCCAAGGGGAAACCCGTCGAATAACCTGCGGGATTCGACAGGGTCGACTTGCCTCCTTCCCCGGCGGAACCTAAACCTCAAACATGATCATAACCGGTGCAACCTTGACGGCTGGCGTGCTCGTAGCGGTGGGATCGCATCTCTACCAATCGCACGCCCAAAATCCGAGATTTCCTTTTTGGGCCGGTCTGGGGTTGTCGGTCATCATTCCGACATTTCTCATGGCTCTGGTTCTGGAACTCATCGCGCTCTTAGCCTGGAATCCGTTGGTTTGGATGGAATAATTTCTCCTCCCCAGAAATTTGCTTTTGTTGCCTGCCTTCACCGTCTCGGTCGGCGTCGGGCAAGTTTGCTTTCCGGCGTTTCCCTCTTATCCTTGCATTGGAACTCGGGCAGTCGCCCCTCAACCACTTTCGGGTGGGTGAGGGGAGGAAAGTCCGGACACCACAGGACAATCCGCCTTGGGAAACCAAGGGCCATCCGGACGCAAGTCCGGATGGACGGAAAGTGTCACAGAAAAAATACCGCCCGGCATGGTTTCGGCCAAACCGGGTAAGGGTGAAAAGGCGGGGTAAGAGCCCACCACCCGGCGGGTAACCGTCGGGGAACGATAAACCACGGATGGTGCAAGGCCGAGCAGGAGTCACGGGTGGTCCGCCCGTTCCGCGCAAGCGGGACAACTCCGGGTTGGTGCCGCACCGGAATGGCGAAAGCCTGACCGGAATTCGCCGCAAGGCGAATTAGAGAAATGGCTGCCGACTTTCCGGGCAACCGGAAGGCCACAGAATCCGGCTTACAGGAGTTCCATGGGAACGGGGGCCGGACGGCGGAAAGGCCGTCCGGCCTTCGCCTTTTTAGGCGGTCTGCTGGTAAGCCGATTCCACCCGATCGGCCACATCCCGGAATTGACTGTCGATTTCGTAGATCTTTTTAAACTCCTCGAGAGCTTCCGCTTTCTTGCCCATCTCATCGAGCACGATGCCAAGGCTGTAAATCGCGTCCTTTTTCACGTTGTCCATGGCCACGATCTCGCTCGCCGCGAGCGCATACTGTTTGGCCGCCAGATCCAACATCCGGCGCTTGTGATAGGAAAGCCCCAGGAGGTTCAGGGCACGGTGCCGGACCGAGGGTTGGCGCAAAGCCTGCTGCAGTTCGGGTACCGCCTCTTTGTCAAAACCGCTTTCGATCAGGGCCTCGCCCAATTCAAACCGGTACTGGAGGTCGTTGGGATACCGGGTCACACGTTCGCGGGCTCCCTCCAGAACCAAGGCTTTCTTTCGCCCTTCGATTTCAGTCACGATGGCGGCGTCGGTTCCGGCGGCGCGAGCCTGCTCCAGCTCAGAATCCAGCAGAGCCAAACGCAGCCGGAAAACGGCTTTTTCCAGGTTGGGATCGGTTTTTTGCGCCAACTCATGGGCGAATTGAAACCACTGCAGGGCATGTTCCAGGGATCCCTGTTGTTCGCACAACTCGGCGATCTGCCGGGCCAAGGTGACGTTTTGCGGTTCCTTTTCAAACTGGGCGTGCAAACGGGCCAATTGATCGGCCAAAGCCTCGGCGCTTTTCACCACCTTGGAAGCCGACTCCAGCGCCAAAGCTTCGTCCTTGTTTTTCAGGGAGTCCCGAAAATCGGTGGACTTTTCCCACCCTCCCTCCTGGGAGGCGCTCATGGCGCTGCAGTCCTTCATTCCCTTCAAAGCCTCCCCATCGGTGGGATTCATCTCCATGATGGTTTGATACACATCCCGGGCCTTGGTCATTTGTTTGGCGGCAATCAGGGCACGGGCCAGTCCATGCAGATTTTGCGTGTCCTGGGGTTTTGCGGCCCGGATGGTTTCATGGGCGAAAATGGCGGTTCCCGGAAGATCGTTGGCGAGGGCCAACTCGGCCAAAGCCCCGTTGGCCTGCGGGCTTTGGGGATCGAGGGAGAGCGCCTCCTCCAATTTGGCGAGGCCCGTGCCCAGGGATTTGCCGGCCGCGGACTTGGCCTGCATGACCATCGGGGCAATCTTCACCGCCGCCATACTTTTCTCAATCTTGGAAGCTGATTTGGCCTTGCTTAATTGGGCGGCCCGAAGGAGTTTTCGCCCCTCCAAAAATCCCGGGGCGCCCTCCAAAACCGGAGGCAGAAGCATCAGGATGTAATCATGGTTTTGCCGGCTCAAAGCATCCTTCGCCTTCCGGAACGTCTCCTGTTGGGCGGGGGTCAACTGGCTGGAGAGGATCTCGGGCATAAGAAGGAAAACATATCCCAAGAGGGTCACTTTCCAAAATAAAAATCGCAAACAGGGTTTTCCTTGCGAAAGGAGGCGCTCTCGTCCAATCCCCCAAGGATGCATTCGCATCTCTTCACCTTGGGGGTGGCCTTCCTCCTGGGATCGCTTCCTTTCGGGTTTTGGCTGGGACGGCTGAAGGGGGTGGATGTCCGGAAACAGGGCAGCGGCAATATTGGCGCCACCAACGTCGGTCGGATTCTCGGTCGCGGGTGGGGGTACCTGGTCTTCGGGCTCGATTTCGGCAAAGGGTGGTTGGGGGTTTGGGTGGCGCGGGAATGGGGAGATGCGACCGATCTCTGGGTGGTCACGGCAGGCCTCTTCGCCGTGTTGGGGCATGTTTTTACCCCATGGGTCGGTTTCCGCGGAGGGAAGGGCGTGGCGACTTCAGCCGGAGTTCTGTTGGCGTTAACCCCGCTGGTGGGGGTGTTGGTGGCGGCCGTTTGGGGAGGAGCTTTTCTCGTGAGCCGGATCGTTTCGGTGGCCTCCCTCTTTGCGGCCACCGCGTTTCCGTTGCTCGTTCATCAATTGGATCCCCATCGTCCCGCCTTACAATGGGCGGCCTGGGTGTTGGCTTTGCTCGTCTGGGTGCGCCATCGTGACAACCTGAAGAGACTCCTCCAGGGAAAAGAAAACGGGTTCGGAAAAAAGGGGAAATCATGAAGATATCGATTTTAGGGAAGGGAGCCTGGGGACTGGCCATCGGGGAACTCCTGCAATCTCAGGGGCACTCGGTGGAATGGCTGGATAAAGGGCAGGCCAGGATTTCCGATGGGGCCGGAATGATCATTATTGCCCTACCGACCCAGGTGGTCCGCGAAGTGTTGCAGGGCTTCCAAGGGAAGGTAGAAAAAATTCCTGTCGTCAGTTTAAGCAAGGGCATTGATATCGAAACCGGTCAACGCATCAGCCAAATGGCGGCCCTTCGCTGGCCGGAGGCTCCTTTCGTGGCCCTTTCCGGTCCCAGCCTCGCCGGAGAGTTGCGCAAGAAAGTCCCCACCGCAATGGTTGCCGCCAGCCGAAGCGACGATTGGGCCAGTCAAGTGCAGCAAATTTTTCACGGCCCCTTTCTGCGTGTGTACCGTTCCCAGGATCTGGCGGGGGTGGAGTGGGGAGGGGCCCTCAAGAATATCTATGCCTTGGCTGCGGGAATGTGCGCCGGACTGGGATTGGGGGAGAACAGCCTGGCGGGGTTGGTGACCCGGAGCCTCCGGGAGATGACCCGGATTGCGGTTCATTTTGGGGCACAAGAACCAACCCTCCATGGCCTGAGCGGAATGGGAGATTTGGTCCTCACTTCCTACAGTCGGGCGAGCCGGAATCGCCGGGTAGGGGAGCGCTTGGGGGCAGGGGATCGTTTGGAAAAGGCCTTGGCCTCGGTCGAGGGAATTTGCGAGGGCGTGCCCTCCACGGAGGCCCTTCACCGCATTCTTCAATCCCAGAGCATACAGGCTCCCGTGGCGGAGGAATTGTATCAGGTTCTTTTTCAGGGGAAGCCTCCGAAAGAAGCCTTGCTCTCCCTTCTTTCCCGCGACCCCAAAGAGGAGCGCGAGTAATCGGGAATCCGTGTTCGACCTCCGACTCCGGGGGAGGAATGATGTGGGGTTATGAAAGTCGGCCGCTGGCTCCACACACGTCTCCGGGTGAGTGATCTGGATCGGTCCCTCCGCTTTTACACGGAAGTTCTGGGTCTGAAGGAAATATCCCGCAGTTCCTCCCCCCGCGGGAGCACGTTGGTTTTTCTCCAACCCCACGTCGGGGGTGAAATGCTGGAGCTTTGTCATTTTCCTTCCTCGGGTCCGGTTGCGGTTCCCCCGGATCTGGCCCATATCGCCTTCGAGGTGGATGACCTGGAGGCTTTCGGCAGGCACGCCGCCTCCCTGGGTTACCCTTGGTCGGATGGGCCCACCCGGACGGATCGGGGAACACGTTTCGCTTTTTTGGACGCTCCGGAGGGATACGAGGTGGAAATCATCGAAAGAGCCGGAAAATCTGGTAAAGATTCCTTATGACCAGCCGGCCCATCATCATTGCTCCTTCCATCCTGGCCGCGGACCTTGGTCGGATTGAGCACGAGGCCGAACGGATCATCTCCAGCGGGGCGGAATGGGTTCACATCGATATCATGGACGGTCATTTTGTGCCGAACATTTCCTTTGGGGCCAACATGGTCCGCACCCTGCGAAAGGCCATGGGGGATGTGACCTTGGACGTCCACCTGATGATCGAACAACCCGACCGCTATGCCCGTGATTTCATCGAGGCCGGGGCGGATTGCCTGAATGTTCATTTGGAGGCGCGTCATCAGGTGGCCCGCACCTTGGCGACGATCCGGGAGATGGGTTGCCGGGCGGGTCTGGCGGTGAACCCGCCCACCTTGCTGAAACATGCCACCCCGCTTTTTCCGTTGTGCGACCAGATCATCCTGATGACCGTTAATCCGGGATTCGGAGGGCAGGCCTTTATGCC
>Ga0214917_10003205_pt1 | contig 19168 bp, 18 predicted proteins | sample LL_1208_BB_MetaG_FD_177983 | JGI IMG/M metagenome (GOLD analysis project Ga0214917, IMG submission 177983) | Freshwater microbial communities from Lake Lanier, Atlanta, Georgia, United States - LL_1208_BB | ecosystem: Environmental > Aquatic > Freshwater > Lake | place: USA: Georgia | collected...
AACAAGTGCTGAGGCCTTCGCTTCGAGTGCGGCTTTCACTCCACGGCGAACCACATAAACGGTGCCTTTTTGAATCTCGCCCTGAATCGGAAGGACATAGACGGGACCTGCAGGGGACGTCGGGGCAGAATAAGTAAAGGGGCAACTCGAAAGGAAAAGAGTGAGAAGCAGAATGCGCGCTGAAGGATTTGAACCTCCGACCAACTGCGTGTAAGGCAGCCGCTCTACCACTGAGCTAAGCGCGCGAAGTAACATGATTTACTGTAGTAGAAAACCTCACGGATAACAAACCACCTGCCATACCTTATGGTCGCCGTGAGAAAAGCAGATCACAGCAGTTGTGTAGTACTCGTTGCGATCTGGGATTTCAATGAGGAGACGATTGTAGATCCAGTCGAAGCCCTGCTGATGGTTTGGAGCGCGTCCAAAGAAATTGATAACCCCAATATTGTTCTGTCCCACGAGAAGCTCGTGAAGTTGCTGGGGAGTATACGGGCTAGCTCCACCCTCAAAACCGATGTCTTGAGAAAGAGCAGAAATGGGGAAGGATAAAATTGAGAGGAGGCAGAGGAGGGGTAGGAGGAGAGGAGTTGTCATTGGTTCATTATCCGATGTTCTGGATAAAGTGCCAGCCCTGCCTTGACCCCTTTTTTTCTAATCCTATGCCTATAGAGATGAAGTGGGTCTCTATCTTTGCCATCGGGCTAGTGATTTGGGGCCTGGCTTTTACCGTTCGGGGCCAAGATGAGGCGGAGAAGCTTCTTTTTGCTAAAGGACCTGCCCCCGCCAAGGGTGAAAATGGGAAGTGGGGGTTTTTGTCTCCAGACGGGACCTGGGCTGTGGAGGCGAAATTTATTGAGGTGAAACCTTTTCAAGGTGATGTGGCGGCGGCACGGGAGAAGGATAAATGGGGCTACATTGATGCGACTGGAAACTGGAAAATACCACCCCGCTTTTCTTGGGCGGGCGAGTTTTCGGAGAATCTGGCCCCTGCGTCAGAGGGGGATCGCTTGACGGGCAAGTTTGGGTATATCGATCGCCAAGGCAGATGGGCAATTGAGCCTGAGTATGATTGGACGCGACCTTTTCAAGGGGGATATGGGGCTGTTAAGGATGGATCCAAGTGGGGTTTTGTAGATGCCAAGGGAAAGCTCGTGGTCGAGCCTGACTTTGATCAGGTTGGTGGCTTTTCAGAGGGGCTTGCTCCGGTTCAAAAAAGTGGACCCCCGGGAGATAAAAAGACTTGGGTTTTTATTCAGGCAGATGGCAAAAGTCCTTTTGACGCAAAGTATGCATGGGCAGGGGTATTTTCTGAGGGGTTGGCTCGCGTTCAGCTGGAGGATCGGATTGCAGGCAAGTTTGGGTATATCAATCCAAAAGGAGGAATCGCGATAGCTCCAGAGTTTGATGAGGCAACAGATTTTCATAATGGGAAGGCTCACGTTCGTGTTGGAAATCAGTCTCGAACGATCGATACCAAGGGGAAACCTTTGGATTGATCTGGGTGGGGAGTTTCCTTGTCTTGATCAGATTCGCAGTTAGATAGAAGTACATGATTTTAACCTCTATGACATTAGGTGCTGTTGCTGTTCTTGCTGGGGGAGCCCAACTCGTGAAACATCGCAAAGACATACCGCATTTTCCCATTGTAGTAGGTCTCGGACTTACCATTCTTATTCCATCTGCAATTATTTTGCTAGTCATCGAGTGGATGGCTCTTTGCTCTTGGAACCCGTTGATTTGGATGGAGTAATGTTCGTTAATGTTTGACTCGGGTCGGGTGTTGTCAGAAAGAATTTAGCCCTTATTATCTTAATTGGAATCAGGGCAGTCGCCCCCAGCTTGTCTGGGGGAGGAAAGTCCGGACACCACAGGATAATCCGCCCTGGGAAAGCTGGGGGCATCTTCAGCGAAAGTTGAGGATGACGGAAAGTGTCACAGAAAAAATACCGCCTAACGCAAGTTAGGTAAGGGTGAAAAGGCGGGGTAAGAGCCCACCGCTTCTTGGGCAACCAAGGAGAATGACAAACCACGGATGGTGCAAGGCCGAGCAGGGGGAACGGGTGATCCGCCCGTCTTGCGTAAGCGAGACACTCCCGGGTTGGAGCCGCATCGGGGAAGTGGCAACACGGAACCGAAATTCGCCTTCGGGCGGGTTAGAGAAATGGCTGCCAGTTCTTTGAGGAAACTTAAAGAACCACAGAATCCGGCTTACGGATTCCACAGGAACGAGGGCCGGGTGGCGAAAAGGCCATCCGGCCTTCGCCTTTTATCGATCAACCGCTCTGCTGATAGGCTGCTTCCACTCGATCCGCAATATCCCGGAACTGACTGTCCACCTCGTAGATTTTCTTAAACTCCTCCAAGGCCTGCTCCTTTTTACCCATCTCCTCAAGAATTACTCCCAAACAGTAGATTGCGTCTTTTTTGACATTATCCATGGCCACAATTTCAGATGCTGCAAGAGCGTACTGTTTTGCGGCAAGATCCAGCATCTTTCGTTTTTGATAAGAAACCCCAAGTAGATTTAGTGCACGATGCCGAACTGAGGGTTGACGGAGAGCCTGTTGAAGCTCTGGAACGGCCTCTTTGTACTGGCCGTTATCAATGAGAGCTTCACCTAAATCGAACCTGTACTGAAGATCGTTAGGATATCGCTTCACTCGCTCCTTTGCCCCTTCCAGGACAACAGATTTCTTTCGAGCAATAATTTCATCACAAACCGACTCCTCCGCTGCTGCAGCTTTGGCCTGATCTAGCTCGGAATCGAGAAGGGCGCACTGCAGTCGAAACACCGCTTTCTCAAGGGCAGGGTCGGTCTTTTGGGTAAGCTCATGCGCAAATTGAAACCATTGGAGGGCGTGATCCAAGGATCCCTGAACCTCGCATAACTCCGCTATCTGTTTGGCTAGTGTTACGTTCTGAGGTTCAGTCTCGAACTGAGCGTGAAGACGGGTTAACTGCTCCGCAATCGCCTCCGCAGATTTTACGACTTTGGAGGCGGATTCTAGTGCTTCGCTCTCGTCTTTATTCTTCAGGGAATCACGAAAATCTTCCGACTTTTCCCATCCGCCCGACTGAGTGGCGACAAGAGCGCTGGCATCCTTCATTCCTTTTAACGCCGCCCCATCATTCGGTGTAATCTCAAGAATGGTTTGATAAATATCACGGGCTTTACCCATCTGCTTGGCGGCAATTAAGGCACGAGCCAATCCGTGTAAATTCTGAGTATCTTGCGGTTTACCTGATCGGACTGTCTCAAAAGCAAATACGGCTGTGCCGGGAAGATCGTTTTCGAGTGCGATTTCGCCTAAAGCACCATTCGCCTGAGGACTAAAAGGATCGAGCGTCAAAGCCTCTTCAAGCTTTGCTAAACCAGCACCCAGCGATTTCCCAACGGCTGATTTTGCCTGCATAACAGCTGGGGCGATTCGTACGGCGGCCATACTTTTATCCATCTTTGAGGCGCTTTTTGCTTTTGCGATCTGACTGGCTCGTAGGATTTTGCGGCCCTCCAACAGCCCAGGATTGGCTTCGAGAACAGGAGGCATCAGCATGATCACATAATCATGATTCTGGCGAGCCATCGCATCCTTCGCCTTACGAAAGGTCTCCAAGTTGGAACCCGTCAATTGGGCTGATGTAATCTCTGGCATAGCGGGTAAGAATACCTCAAAAGGACTTTTCACCCAACGGAAATTCTTGCGGGGTTTTCCTTGCCCTTTTCGTTTTACTAGGCCAACTCGCTTCTCATGCAAAACCCTGTCTTTTACGTCCTGACAGCCTTTTTCTTGGGGTCTTTACCCTTTGGTTACTGGCTGGCCTTGCTTCGTGGCGTTGATTTAAGGAAACAAGGAAGCGGAAACACAGGAGCAACCAATGTCGGACGTGTTCTTGGAAAGAAGTGGGGCATTTTTGTGTTTGCTTTAGATTTAGGAAAGGGGTGGCTCGCCGTCGCTCTAGCCAAGAGTGTAGGCAATGTACCGGAGACTTGGTCTATCACTGTGGGTGTTTTCGCAGTACTGGGTCATATTTTTTCTCCTTGGCTTGGATTTCGAGGAGGTAAGGGTGTGGCAACGTCAGCGGGGATACTGATCGGATTAGCGCCCTGGGTTGCTCTAGGGGTAGCCCTGATTTGGTTCCTCGCATTTCAAATGAGCCGAACTGTTTCGGTAGCCTCCTTATGTGCGGCAACCGCTTTTCCTTTATTCGTCTTTTGGCTTATGCCCGATCAGAAAGTCTTCCAGTGGATCTCGCTTGGTATGGCTGTGCTGGTTTGGTTTCGACATCGGGATAACCTAAAGAGACTTCTTCAAGGAAAAGAGAACCGTTTTGTAAAACCAGAGAAACCATGAATCATACCATTTTAGGAAAAGGGGCTTGGGGACAGGCGATAGGTCAGGCTCTACAAGAACGCGGAAATTCCGTCGACTGGCTTGATAAGGGTGATTTCGATATTCCATCGAAGACGGATCTTCTTTGGATTGCACTTCCTACGCAGGTGGTCAGGGAGTGCCTTAAGAACATAAAAGGTCTTTCGGTGAAAACTCCCATCGTCAGTCTTTCCAAAGGAATTGAAATCGATACGGGAAAGCGAGTGAGCGAAATCCTCGCGCAATCTTATCCCCAATCGCCTCTTGCGGCTGTCTCGGGACCTAGTTTGGCCGGTGAAATTCTAAAAAAAGTACCAACAGCTTTAGTTGCGGCTTCCACGCATGAGTCACTTGCACTGCTTGTCCAGAAGGCACTTCATGGACCCGCCCTTCGGGTGTATCGAAGTATCGATTTGATCGGAGTGGAGTGGGGAGGGGCACTGAAAAATGTGTATGCACTTGCGGCTGGTATGTGCGCGGGATTGGGGTTGGGGGAGAATAGTTTAGCTGGTTTGACTACGCGGAGCTTGAGGGAGATGACCCGTGTGGCCGTCCATTTTGGCGCACAGGAGGAGACGGTTCAGGGGTTGAGTGGAGTGGGTGACCTGATTCTTACTTCCTATAGTCGCTCCAGCAGGAATCGTCGTGTAGGAGAGCGCTTAGGAATGGGAGACACCGTTCCACAAGCATTGGCATCCGTTGACGGAGTTTGTGAGGGAGTTCCTACCACGGAGGCTTTACATAGAATTCTCGAAAGCAAAAAGATCGAAGCCCCGATTGCTCAGGAGCTATTTCAGGTTTTGAAGGGAAAGAAGTCCCCCAAAGAGGGGTTACTGGCTCTCTTGGATCGAGGATCCAAATCAGAAACAGAATAAAGAGAGATTACTGTTCGACGGAAGGGGGCAGGGAGGGAATGATGGCAGGATATGAATCTGTACCGTTGCCTACACCCAGGGCTCCTAGGGCAATACCTAAGCCTTTCCGCCTTAGGCTTTGGAACTAGGTTGATTCAAAGAAGGAGATCTCCGTGACCAATCGACCGATTTACATCGCACCCTCTATTTTAGGTGCTGATCTAGGCCGAATCGAAGCGGAAGCTGAGAGAATTAAGGCCAGCGGGGCCGAGTGGGTTCATGTGGATATCATGGACGGCCACTTTGTTCCCAATATTTCCTTTGGCGTCAATATGGTCCGAACCTTACGTCGTTTAATGGGGGAGGCTACTTTGGATGTTCACCTCATGATTGAGCAGCCCGATCGTTATGCAAATGAGTTTATTGATGCTGGGGCAGACTGTTTGAATATTCATCTTGAGGCACGGCATCAATCAGCACGTACTCTTGAATCAATACGTCAAAGAGGTTGTCGTAGCGGATTGGCGATTAACCCAGCCACGCTTCTGAAACATGCCATTCCGTTACTCCCCCTTTGCGATCAACTACTCTGCATGACAGTGAATCCTGGCTTTGGAGGTCAGCCTTTTCTCGCTGAAGTTTTGCCGAAAATTCGTGAGGCTAGAGAAGTGATTTTACGTCAAAATTATCAAGTTGATATCACTGTGGATGGCGGAATAAACAACGAGACGGCTGCCCGATGTGTCGGTTCGGGGGCTAATATCCTTGTGTCAGGATCGTTCCTTTTTTCTCAAACCGACTTGACCCAAGCAGTCACAGCAATGCGATCGGCCGCAACAGCGGCAAATGTATCAGGCTGAAGTCTGATTCCCTCTTTCTCATGGATCCAAGCCTGATTCGTAATTTCTGTATCATTGCCCATGTCGACCACGGCAAGACCACGCTCTCAGATCGTCTGCTTCAAGTCACAGGACTCATCGCGGAGCGAGATATGCAGGCTCAATTACTGGATTCGATGGATCTCGAGAGGGAGAGGGGAATTACGATCAAAGCGCACCCTGTGACCCTCAGTTATACCGCCAAGAACGGCAAAACCTATCGACTTAACCTCATCGACACTCCGGGTCATGTGGATTTTTCCTATGAAGTTTCGCGGTCTCTTGCCGCATGTGAGGGGGCCCTTCTTGTGGTGGATGCTGCTCAAGGGGTCGAGGCCCAAACTGTGGCCAATGTTCATCTGGCGAACAAAGAAGGTTTAACGCTCATCCCGATTATCAATAAAATCGATTTACCTAGTTCCGACATCCCCGGGGTTAAAAAACAATTGGAGGAGATCCTGACCATTCCTGGGGAGGAGGCAATTTTGGTGAGTGCAAAAACGGGGCAGGGGATTGAAGACGTTCTTGAGGCAATCGTTGCGCGATTGCCAGCCCCCAAAGGCGCAGACGGAATGGAGCTTAAGGCTCTTGTTTTTGATAGTGTTTTCGACACTTTTCGGGGTGTCATTGCCTATGTTCGGGTGATTTCAGGCGAGTTGACGGCTGGGACTCCGATTATGCTGATGCAAAGTGGGCGAAAATATGAGGTTAAGGAAGTGGGCACTTTTAGTCCCAAAATGACGATCGGGAAAAAACTTGGACCAGGGGACTCGGGGTATTTGGTCGCAAACCTTAAAACCACTGCAGAAATCGACATTGGAGACACAATTACACATGCAATCCATCCGGCAAAGGAACCGCTAACCGGTTTTCGAAAAGTCCAACCGATGGTTTTCTCGGGTCTTTATCCAATCAATACGGATGACTTTGAGAAACTTAAGTTGGCTTTGGGGAAGCTACAGGTGAATGACTCGTCCCTTGTCTTTATTCCTGAAAGCTCTCCCGCATTAGGATTTGGATTCCGATGTGGGTTTCTGGGGCTTCTACATATGGAAATTGTTCAGGAGAGGCTCTCCCGAGAATTCGGAATGGAAGTTCTTTCGACCTACCCAAGCGTGATCTACGAGGTCCGACTGACCAGCGGGAAAGTCCTTTCCGTTGAAAACCCTGTACAGCTCCCGGATCCTAGCGTGATTGAGGAGATTCGTGAGCCCATGGTGACTGTGTTTTTACTTTGCCCCAATGAGAACATAGGTGATTTGGTGGCTATGGTTCGGGAAAAACGAGGCGAGGTAACCAAGACCGATTCCTTGGATGCGAAACGGGTTATGCTTACGACAGAAATTCCTTTGAGCGAGATCTTGGTCGATTTTAGTGATCGCATTAAGAGCATTACTCGCGGGTATGGGTCCATGGACTACGAGCACGGTTCGTATCGGGCGGATGATTTGGTTAAACTGGAAATCCTGGTGAACGGCGAGCCCATGGATGCTTTTTCATGTATTGTGCATCGCGAGAAGGCGCCATCCAGGGGCAGGGCACTGACCGCAAAACTCAAAGAGGTGATTCCACCCCAGTTGTTCAAGGTCTCTCTTCAGGCGGCCATTGGGGGAAAAATTGTTGCGAGGGAGGATGTTAAAAGTTTTGGAAAGAACGTTACAGCGAAGTGCTATGGTGGAGATATCACTCGAAAGCGAAAACTCTTGGAGAAACAGAAAGAGGGGAAAAAGAGGATGAAGCAGTTTGGGAAGGTTAACATTCCCCAGGAGGCCTTTCTCCAAGTTCTTAAGGCATTCGGAGACTAAATCAGTGATCGATTTTCTTTTTTTCGGAAGAGCTAAGGAGGAGAGAAAGCAGCTCCATGCGATGGCTCACTTTCTTGCCAAACGAGTTCATTACGGGCGGGACGTTTTGCCCGAGAAATTGGTAGCGCGATTAAATCAAGCGAGAGAGATCTGCGCTGAGGGTTTGCGCATCACAACCCCAAGTCAGCATCGCAGTGACCTTCTGGGGCAATTAGAAAAAGAGTATGGTGATTTACTTCGAACCGATCGACATCATGGGCGGAAGGAAAATGCTGAAGTCGCGCTTGTCGCGATTGTTTTAGCTTTAGGAGTAAGGGCTTACTTTTTGCAGCCCTTTAAGATTCCAACCCACTCAATGCGACCCACGCTTCTAGGAATTTTAAACCAACCCGAAGATAAGAATCCACCCTCATTGCCGATGCGGATTTTTGAGTTGGCGAAAGAGGGAAAAAGTTATCATCAGGCAGTCGCGCCACGCGAAGGTCAGATTGTATCCGTTCGTGAAGGACGGCTATTTGGAATCATCCCTTGGACAATCACTGAGATTCTTGCGGATGGCTGGAAAGAGTTCGTGGTGTGCGGCCTTCAAGAGGCCCGGGAAGGGGGCCTTAAGGTTCGAAGTGGGGATCAGGTCAAAAAGGGAGATGTTCTCGTGAATTTCAGCTCAGCGACTGGAGATCACCTTTTTGTAAACAAGTTTATCTACCACTTTCGGAAGCCCAAAAGGGCTGAAACCTTCGTTTTTACGACCGAAAAGATTGATGGGATCGAGTCAGGGCTACGGTTACGTGGAATTGAAGGGTCTCAGTACTATATCAAACGGTGCGTGGCTCTGGGTGGAGATCTTTTGCAGGTCCGGCCACCTGAACTTTGGATTAATGGAGCTCCTGCGACTGAACCTGCATGCATTCGAGTCGCCAGCAAAATGGATGGTTATCCTGGATACACCCTAGGGCAATCTTATCTGAATAACCCGAACGAGACCTACCGCGTGCCTGGGCATGATTACTGGGCCATGGGAGACAATAGTCCGAATAGCTTTGATTCAAGGGGCTGGGGAGCCGTCCCAGCGTCCAATCTAGTAGGAAAAGGTGCCTTCGTTTACTGGCCATTCACTAAGCGCTGGGGACTAATTCAGTAGCCCCCTAGGAGCAACCCCTAAAGAGGCCTATTTGTCGCACAATAAATATTGTATCGAATTTAATATTTTGCTCTTATTAGCTTTATTTCCCTGCTCAATACAGTTGCAATAGCCCGTGTAGCTCGGGCTCTGTGGCTTATTCGCTTTTTTACCGATGAAGGAAGCTCGCCAAAGGTCTTAGAAAAACCGCGGGGTTGGAATATAGGATCATATCCAAAACCCCCAGAACCCCGCTCTACCTTGGTTATTTGACCCCAAATTCGTCCGCATTTTGTGCCCAAAATCCGCCCATTCCTAGCCAATACCAAGGTGGCTTCAAAATAAGCCTTTCGATCGACCCCATTGAGTCCAACCATCTTTTTCAGGAGTTTACGTCGATTTTTTTCTGGGGTGGATTGAGGCCCTGCATACCTTGCGGAAAGAACTCCAGGATGGCCTCCAAGCGCTGGTACAATCAGACCGCTATCGTCCGCAAGAATCAATTTGCCACACAATTCCCGACTCAACGCGACCGCCTTGATTTTCGCGTTGGCGAAGAATGTAGCCCCCGTCTCCTTGATATCAGAAAGTTTCGGATAGGAGTAAAGATCACGAATGGAAGCCCATTTCCCAAGAAGAAGTCTAAATTCGCGTGTTTTGCCTCGATTTTTAGTGGCAATCCATAAAGTACGTCTGGCAGTGGATGTTGGACTTGTCATAGCGCTTTGCGTTTAATAACTCCTCAACCTCCTTATGCCAACTCGCGCGCCATATCCTTTTGCTGAAATCGAACCCCGATGGCAGGGCACCTGGGCTCAAGCAGATTGCTTCCGTGCGGCTCAACCTGGTCAGCCTGGATCCGAGAAGCCTAAGAAATATATTTTAGATATGTTCCCCTACCCTTCGGGTTCGGGACTCCACGTCGGCCATTTGGAGGGATATACCGCGACCGATATCGTTGCCCGATTCTGGAGAATGAAGGGGCATAATGTTCTACACCCCATGGGATGGGATGCTTTTGGACTCCCTGCGGAGCAACATGCGGTTCAAACGGGTACTCACCCACGAATTACGACGGCAAAAAATATTGCCAACTTCAAAAGGCAAATTCAGGCCATGGGCTTCAGTTATGACTGGTCCCGAGAGATCGATACCACCGATCCCAAATACTTTCGGTGGACACAGTGGATTTTCCTAAAGCTCTACGAAAAAGGCTTGGCCTATGTAGCAGAGGCGCCTGTCTGGTACTGCCCTGCCCTTGGAACCGTTCTCGCCAACGAAGAGATTCTCAATACACCAGACGGCCCCCAATCCGAGCGTGGGAATCATCCGGTGGAAAGACGGCCCATGCGTCAATGGATGCTCAAGATTACGGCATATGCCGAACGCCTGCTTCAAGACCTTGATCTCCTGGATTGGCCAGAATCGTTGAAGGAGATGCAGAGAAACTGGATTGGAAAAAGCGAGGGTGCAGAAGTGGATTTCCTCGTCGATGGGACAGATCAAATAATTCCCGTCTACACGACTCGCCCCGACACTCTTTTCGGGGCCACCTATGTCGTTCTTTCCCCTGAGCATCCTAGCGTCTCCTCTTTAACATCTCCCGAACAACGAGTGACTGTCGAGGCCTATCGAAAGAGTATTGCCTCAAAATCCGATTTAGATCGCACTGATCTATCAAAAACCAAGACGGGTGTTCCCCTGGGAGTCTCCGCAATCAACCCTGCGAATGGAGAAAAAATCCCGATCTGGATCGCCGACTATGTCCTCGCATCGTATGGAACCGGCGCTGTCATGGCTGTCCCTGGCCATGACGAACGCGATTTTGCCTTTGCGGAAACCTTTAAACTGCCGATTCGCTTTGTAGTCCAGCCCCCTGAAAATCATAAATCTGGAAGTTGCTTTACAGGAGAAGGCATCCATTTCAACTCGGCTTTTCTCGATGGGAAACGAACCTCCGAAGCGAAGAAGGAAGTTGTGAGTTGGCTTGAAAAGAATAAGAAGGGGCGGCCTCAGATTCGGTACAAATTACGAGACTGGCTTTTTTCTCGCCAAAGATATTGGGGCGAACCTTTCCCGATTGCTTGGCGAGGAGATCGTCATGAGCCTTTATCGGACCAGGATCTCCCCCTCACCCTGCCCGAGATGGTCGACTACCAACCCTCCCCCACGGGTGAACCCCCTCTGTCTAAGGCCGTGTCTTGGAGAACGATGCCAGATGGTCGAATGAGAGAAACCAATACCATGCCTCAGTGGGCAGGGTCTTGCTGGTACTACTTACGCTTTTGTGATGCTCAGAATACTCATTCCTTATGCGGTACAGATGCGGAGAAATATTGGATGAGCCAAGGTGGAGTTGATCTTTACGTCGGAGGTGCTGAGCATGCGGTCCTTCATCTTTTATACGCCCGCTTTTGGCATAAGGTACTTTTTGACCTCAAACTCGTTTCTCATCCCGAACCATTCCACAGACTGGTCAATCAGGGAATTATCCTTGGGGAGGATAACCGCAAAATGTCGAAGTCGGTTGGTAATGTGGTGAATCCTGACGAGGTGATCACAGAATATGGTGCGGATGCTTTGCGTGTATTTGAAATGTTTATGGGACCGCTGGAGCAGATGAAGCCATGGAGTTCTAAAGGGATGGAAGGGGCTGTCCGTTTTCTTGCCCGAGTTTGGCGTCTGATTTGCGAGGAAACCGAATCAGGCGATTGGATCCCCTCTCCCGTCTTAACCGACGTGAATCCTGATCCCGAAACCGTACGGGCTCTGGCAAAAACCACGGCGAAGGTCACAGAGGATATTGAGAACCTACAAATGAACACGGCGATTTCTGCGCTAATGATTCTGGTCAATCACCTTACAGGACTTCCCAAGCGCCCTAGAAAAGCAGTACTTCAGCTAAGCCAACTCCTCGCGCCTTTCGCGCCCCATCTAGCCGAAGAAGTCTGGTTTCGCTTGGGTGGAAAGGGATTGGTCAGCTTATCGGGATGGCCCACCTTTCGTCCTGAAGACCTCGTAGACACAAGCGTAGAATTGCCGATTCAGATCAATAGTAAGGTAAAAGGGAAGATTCAGGTCTCCCCTTCTGCAACCCGGGATGAAATTGAGGCAGTCGTTCGCAATCATCCGGATCTACCGGCTTGGAGTTCGGGGAAGGATATTGAGAAGATAATTATTGTTCCCGGAAGAATTGTGAACTGTATCTGCCCTTGAGACGCTGGGTTTTAAGACGTCGCGAAAGAACCCTCATTCTCGGGTTAGGCCTACTTCTTCTGCTTGTCTCCGCCTGGAGGTTATGGCGCCACCTTGCGTAACCCGTAGACAAATCATCAACCTTCGATCATAATTTTATCGTGAGCCTCCTTTCACTACCTGAAGCCATCAAAAGGATACGGAAAACCGATCCTCGCTTTGCGCCAGCTGCTTTCGATTTTGTGAGGCGCTCCTTAGACCAGTCACTCCGAAAACTGGGTCGCAGTGAGGACAAAAAACCCTCCCATGTTCGCGGACATGAGCTTTTGGAGGGGTTTCGCCATCTGGCATTGAGCGAGTTCGGCCCAATGGCCAAAACCGTTTTAAATGAGTGGGGGATACAAAACTGCGCACAGGTGGGCGATATTGTATTTCACCTCGTGCAATATGGAATCCTGGGGAAGAGCGATACAGATCGTCCGGAGGATTTTCAAGAAATATGGACGTTTACAGAGGCTTTTGTGACACCATTTCAGCCCTCCCAGAAAAAGTCTGCACTCAAGAAGTTACGCCGTGAAGTTGCTCCAACGCCTGCGGTTCGCAGAAAAAGAAAGTCCGATTCGACGTCTTCACAAAAGAAATCGTAATATGGCCGAAATCCAAAAGAATAACCCTGCCTTAAACTCGGAAATGACAAAACGGTTTGTCCAGTTCGTCATGGTTCAGGCTCAAAATATTCTATATGTTTTAGGTCGCATTCCCACTCCAGAGGGGGATCGCATCCCTCCCAATCTGCAAGCAGCGAAAATGATGATTGATCACCTTGAGCTGATTCGCATCAAAACAGAAGGAAACCTATCAGCCCAAGAGACTAAGATTATTACGGAAGCCCTTCAACAAGTTCAGCTGGCTTTTGTGGAGGCGAGCGGTGGAACTCCTGTGGGAATGATGCCGGATCGTGGGCCGCAGGTAGACATGTCTGCACTTGAGGAAGAGGAAATGATTTCTGAAGAGACTCCAAACCCCACCCCCACAAAGCCAGCCCCCTCCCCTGCTCCGTCTGTCACGGCAGAGGCGGACGAGAAAAAGAAGTACTTTAAAAGCTACGGATAGAGGCTGCGGAATTTATTTGGGCGCGGGACCAAATAAACTCTTGAGAACGTTGACAGCAGCACCCGCCGCATCCCCTGACCCCTGAGCTCCAGCTGCTTTTTCTAAGATTTGCGCTCCCGTGCGAATCGCTGTTCGAGCTAGTGCAGAAGTGAGCTTCGGTTGGAGATCGTTTTGAGGTGAATCCATCGTCCCTGAAATCTGAATTGTTTGAACCGAGTAACCGTTTTCTAAGCGGGAAAAACATTCACCACCGGTCAAGGCATTCACTTTGCGTCCTAAATCGCCTTCCAAGCCTAATTCAATTCTTCCATTCAGCATTTTTCCGCGGATTTGGATCTGACCGACCGCACGCAGGAGACCTGGAGCCTCGGCGACAATCTCGGTGACATTATAAGCATTGGGCTGAATGAACCAAGCTGCTTTGGCCGTAGTAAGGGGACATCCCCTTAAGCGGGGTTCTCCCGTTAGCAATCCCAGAAGAGCCAAGACGGTTTCAGAACCCTTGCCTGGCTCAAGTCTGCCATCAACCAGACGAACCTGTCCTTTCCCGACTGGGCCATCTTTACGAAATTCTTGTAAAACAAACTCACCAGACATCGATGCGGGAATCTCAAATAAACCAACGCCAATCTTTCCTCCTGGTATAGGCCACTTCTCCCAGGAAACCCTTCCTTTGGCTTGTGGCGTGGTCCCGGGAGTAATTTCACCAGACATATCCATCGAGCCCCCTAATTTCCCCTTAAGCGAGAGTTCAGTCAAAAAAAGGGTAGACTCGACATATCTTCCCTTCGCTTCAACAAGCGAAAGCTCTCCCAGCCAGTTCAAGGGAGTTTGTATGTATCCCTGCTGAAATGCAAAATCCGTCTTTTGCTTACTCGGTTTAATCTGAGCAGAAACCCCCTTTGCCCCCCATCCACTTGTGTTAGAAGAAGGCGTAACCTGAAAATCGCGAATTTCAACTTTCCCAACCTGCACATCACGAAAGAGTTCAGAGGTGGATCCCTCTCGAGATGTGGAAGTAGAAGAGACCTCCCGAGGTTGGTAGATCTTGTTTCCAGATTGTATTGCGAGACGTCCAATTGTGATTTCAGAAAATCGAAGAACTCGGTCCAGGAGAAGACGAGGAGAGATCTCCGTCCGAATATCTTGAAAATCCCAAATCCACGGTCCTGTTGCCCCAGGACGACTTTTAAATCCCGGCGTGTAGACAGAAAAAGAAGACCACTCCAGCGATTGAAAATCCCCCTCAGTCTGAAGAAGTGAAGAAACTTGTTGAGATGCTAATCTTTGAAAATCCTTTCCCCCTAACCACTGAACGACCCAAACCGGTAAAAAGGCGGCTAGAGCAACTCCTATAACGAAAAGAAGGACAACTCCTCCTCCCAAAATCCATCGCAGCGAAATCCCTCTGTGCCCTTTATGAGATTGGTTCATTCTCATGTTTTAGCATAAAGCTCTCTGGGCGGGAGCACTTTTCCACGTTGCCTTTGCATCACAAAGGGTTTTCTCTTGTTGGGTGCTTGTACTTGACTCAATCAACCTTCAAATCGAGGGAGAAGAGACGCCCTTGCTCTCCAACATTTCAGCTTTGTTTCCAGCAAGTCATTTTGGGGCAATTTTAGGCCCTTCTGGTTGCGGAAAAAGTACCCTTCTCAAAGTCATCGCAGGCATCCTGCCTCACACATCAGGGGCGCTTTACTGGCAGGGTAAAAATCTTGAAAACGAGGATCTTCCCGCCCACCAGTTAGGCTACGTCCCACAGTTCAGCTGCACACACCCCCGCCTGACTGTTCGTGAAAATCTCATCTACTGCGCTCGTCTCCGAAAGAAAGGCACGCCTCAAGAAATTGCATTCACTGTTGATCAGGTATCGGAGGAAACTGGACTAACCGAACTACAGAATCGCATGGCCGGAGTTCTCTCGGGCGGACAACTCCGACGCTTAGGTTTAGCCATGGAACTCACCACTCAACCTAGCCTTCTTCTTGCCGACGAAGTCACCAGCGGGCTTGATCCAAAATCGGAGGAGGAAATTACCGAACTGCTATCTTCCCTTTCCCAGGAGCAGGGACGACTTGTTTTGCTTGTTACCCACAGTTTGCGAAACATTGAGGTGTACGATTCGATTACTGTTTTAACGGGTGGCAGACTCGCCTACTCCGCAGATCCTCGAGATTTGACCCAATATTTCCAAGTCAAGAACCCCGAATTAATCTACCCGGCCCTTGCTCAGCGGGATCCCGAAGCGTGGGGCCAAGACTGGGATGAGTTACCGAAGCCAGAGGGTATGACTCCTCGGAATATTCTTGGCGAGTTGCAGTCCATGACGATCGCAGAAGAAAAGGAAGAGTCCCTTCAATTACCTAATTTCCTATCCCAATCATGGACATGGCTGTGTCGCCGACTCAAAATATTCTTTCGGGATCCTGCTCAAGTATTCCTTCAACTTTCCCTGCTACTCATCTTTCCTGCTGTGGTTACTTTATTTGCATATCGTGGACTCCCTGAAGTCCGGAACATGGCCATGTCGTCCGATACAGGTGTGGTAGAGCAACTCCGCGACTCTCTTGCTTTTACAATTCAGTCCAGCCGCGTGGGGACCCTGGTCAGTGGACTTGCGATGTTTCAAGTCATTCTCCTGGCCCTTATGGGCTCCAATAACTCCGCCCGAGAAGTGGTCGGGGAGCGACCTATATTAGAGAAGGAGAAACTGGCAGGTTTACGCACGGGCTCTGCTCTGTTTGGAATGGGATTCTTTCTTACCTTTTTGGTCTTGGCTCAATCAATATGGATGACTCTTTTTGTGCGAGCCGTATGCCAATTTCCGGGAAATCTTTTTGACCAGTTTCTACCCTTCTTCTTTCTGACAGGTGGAGTTACTGCGCTCTGTTTGGCGATCTCAAGCTGGGCTTCCTCGTCAGAACAGGCCTCTTTGGGGAGTCTGTATCTAGTTGGATTTCAGCTTCCCCTTTCCGGAGCAATTTTGGCTCTTCCTGACTTCCTAGGAACTCTTACGCGCCCATTCATAAGCGCTTATTGGGCTTGGTCGTGCTATCTTCAAACCTTAAGGGACACACGATTTTACGATTTGGTACGGTTTATTACGGAAACCCCATTAGCAGGATCTACCGTGTCTCTCTGGATTCTCCTTGTACACCTGGGCCTAGGCGGGGTTCTAGCCTATTTTGGAATGCGGCGCAGTCAGTGGCGATAGGTTGCCCGCACCCTCCTTTTCGTTGTAATTTATAGCATGTCACGTCGTGCTCATCAAAAAACGCCTTCTTCCCTACTCTTTGGGCTTGTAGCAGTTTTCATTCTCTTTGCGGCTGTAGGCGCTTTTTTCCTGCAAAAAGGAGCAAACCCCTATCGGACAGTTGAACCACTCAAGCCCAATGACTACTTTGAAAATGCGAATAGCTTGCGCGGAAATGTATACCAAGTTGAAGGTGTAATCCTGAATGCGCTTGCGCAAAATCCAGAAAAGGGACGTCTCTTTAGCATTGTTGTTACCAGTGAATCGAAAAAGTGGCCTATGCCTATTTTTATCCCTAGCAAGCTGAGGCAAATTAATCTTCAAAAGAACCAATCTTACCGTGCAAAAGTCCGTGTGGATGACGCAGGAATTCTTGTTGCCGAGGAGATTCAGAAGTCATGAGACTCAAGCCGTATCTCTTCGCACTAGGATACACAGCTATTTTTGTCGCTTCCGTTTTAGGGCAAGAGGGTGACTCAAAGGCGGCAACAGGTGGCGCTCGGCCCGCTCAAATGAATCCAGGATTTCTCGGTCGGGATGTTCCCGTGATGGATCCAGGCTCGGACACATCAACATTTGACGGAAAATTATGGAACATGAATAACAATCGCCTCTTCAGGAGTCGTTTCGAGAAGTACCTCAATGCACCCGCGGAAACCTCAGAAGCAGATATTGAATACGAAAAAACAATCAACGAGATCCTCTCGCTTCTCAGTCCTGGCAGAGTGACGACTGCCAACGTCGATGCGGCATGGAAACTTCTTCCGAAGGCATCGGAGTATCGTAGCGATGCCAACCTTTGTGCCTCCATGGCAGACGTAGTGTACAGCGTGTGGTTAGCGAAAAACGAAGTGGCTCGGTTGGAGATGGCGAATCGAACCCTCCAAAGGGAAAAATCAGCTCTCGAGTGGAATTACCGAATGAATCTGGGTCCGAGCGCAAAAAGTATGACCCCAACAGGAACCAATCCAACCACCCAAAGCTCCATCCTTTCTCCTGAAGACGAGGCGCGAGTCGAGCCCATCAAGGAAGCCCTCTCAGACGTTCGAAGTACGATGGCAAACAATAAGCTGAAGAAAGAAGCTTCTATCGTTCAGGCCAAGATCGATTTCCAGACTATGATTATTCAATATTTTGCTCAACGCAGGTTTCGGCATGTGCTGATTGGAACACGGTTTTATCGCGCCCTCTTTGGGGATGGAGATAACCGCATCAGCGCATTGGACCAGATTTCCTCCTCCCTCCCTGTGGACAAGGATGCGGGGCAGGTGAAAGTAAAAGCGAAACTTGATCCCAAGATATCGGGAAAAGGCGGTTCCGGTGCATACGCAGGCGCAGGAACTGGGACCGGGTCAAATAATAGCGGAAAATACACAGGGGCTGGCGCTAACACCTCCGCATCGGGTGGTGGCTTTAGCGCTGAAGGCCTTCAGTTTGGCGTCGAAAATCTTGGGGTTGAAAGTTTAATCAGTGCGGGTGCAAGTGGACTCAAGGCATTAGGAAAAATGATAAACTCTCTGGGTCAATTGGATGCGCTCGCAAATGAAGCCATTCGGGATGTGGATGAGGGAATTGAGTCTTACAAGTTTCTACTAGAGAAGAACGAGCTCAAGAGCGCAACCGAACGCCTTTTTGAAACATTTATGATGGGTGAGTACATGCCATCCGTGCGAAAACTTTCTCGAGACGAAAAACGACGCGCCCTTGAGTTTACTCAGAAAACAAATGAGCTGTTAGCTGCACTCGAGGTGAATGACCTCACCCGTGCCGAGGACCTGATTCGAGAGCTCAGCAAAACAGCACGTGACTTCGACACTTCGAAGCCTTTGGCCGTGGTGGAAACCGCAAAGACAGTCAGTGCTATGCATCTAGCAAAAGCTAAGGCTGCAGCAGCTTCAGGAGATAAAACAACTTTGGAAACTGAGCTTCGAGCTGCTACAGAGATTTGGCCCAGAAATCCAGCCCTTGCCGAAGTTTCGGGGGCAATCTTCAGTCAAACAGATGTTCAGCAGCAGGCTTTAAATGACTTTGATCGTCTTGTCGCTCAAAAGAACTATCGACAGATCTTTGATGATAAAGTTCGTTACATTGCCGCGACCGCAATGTTTCCCGATCGCCAGGAAAAACTCAAAGGCGTGCTGGATCGCGTCCAAAGCGCGGAAGCTTCCTTAATGCGATCCCATGAACTAGCAAAACGCGGGGATGCAGCTGGAGCCTGGGAGAGCGTAGAGCGGGGTTTTGCGGATTATCCAGATGATCCAAAACTCAACCAAGCAAGAGCCGACTACACAACACAAGCTGCTGAGTTTGTTCGCTCTGTCCGCACAGCTCAAGAAATGGAGCGCAAAAGACAGGTCGGATCGAGCTTGGCCTGGTATTTACGAGCCTTACAGGATTATCCGAATAGTGAAATAGCCCGCGACGGAATTGATCGCATCTCGTCAGAGATTGTAAAATAGTCGACGTTCACGAATCGCTTTTTTTCTTATCCCTTCCCCGCCATCTCCAGCGAAGCGGGCATCCACCAAGATTGAAGTGCTCACGTACTCGATTGGTTAAGAACCGCTCATAGGCTTC
>Ga0214917_10003206_pt1 | contig 19167 bp, 13 predicted proteins | sample LL_1208_BB_MetaG_FD_177983 | JGI IMG/M metagenome (GOLD analysis project Ga0214917, IMG submission 177983) | Freshwater microbial communities from Lake Lanier, Atlanta, Georgia, United States - LL_1208_BB | ecosystem: Environmental > Aquatic > Freshwater > Lake | place: USA: Georgia | collected...
GGCGTTTGCGACTTCAGCTCCAGCTCCTTCATCTTCAGTTCATGGCTCTGCTTCGTTTGCTGGCTGTAGAACTTCCATGCCGCGCCGCCTCCCGCGACCGCCACGACAGCAAGGCCGAGGGCGAGCGCGCTGTTGCCACCCGCCGCGCCGACGAGGCCTTGAATCTCGCTGGCGGCGGTGGTCGGGTCCGGAACGAGCGTCTGGGCGACGGGCTCGGGGGCGGGAGTCGGAGCGACAACGGGGGCTTCGGGAGCCGGGGCCGGAGCTTCGGGAGCCGGGGCGGGGAGAGCAACGGGATCCATGTGTCCTTCCTCAAAATGAAAACCGGCGTCGGCTTCAAAGGTGCAGTCTACGACTCGGTAGATGCCGCCTCTTGGATGTTCGATGCGTCCGCCGGGGAGCAGCACGCCTGTTTCCCCGGCGTTGAAATAGCAGCGGTCAGGGGCTGTCGGTTCCATCGCCAGCGGTGGCAGGAACGGACACGGACGTGATGCCCTGCACCGCCTCGGCCGCGATGCGCGGATCGACACCCTTGAGCAGCGCGACGATGCCGATGAGGAAGATCACCATCGCCACAAGGGCGCCCAGAAACTGCACGCGGAAGACGCGCAGCTCCTTGATGACATCCGTGTGCATCGTCTGAAGCGTCTGGATGAGCGCCGTTTCAAGCGGTGTCAGTCCTTCCGGCAGCGGGGATGCCATCAGACAACCAGCGTCGCGTCGATGGAGGGCACGGCGTCGGCGGCAGCTTTCGCGGCCTGCTCCTGCTCATGGCGGATGGCGTTCTGCGCGATCCCAGCCACGACTCCCTTGCCGATCTCCAATACCACCGCCTGCGCATCGGGCACGGCCGGGGTGCCGTCCGCGCCATCCTGCGTGAACAGGGCGGTGTAGGCGGTGAAGATGCGTGCCATGTCCGCGTCCGCGAGGGTGAACGCGACCGAGATACCATTGAGCGAGAGCGAGATGTCGGCCATGGGGGACTCCTTCGTTAGCCGATGAGGCCAAGGCTGCGCATGCGCGCGAGCAAGAGATTGAGCTGGGCGACCACGTCGCCCGCACCGGTCGCGTCTGCGACGGCGAGCGGCTGCGTGACCGGGGTGACCCCGTAGAACCCAAGTTTCTGCGTCGTCGCCGTTGCGATCTTCGTTCCGGTGCCGGAGCCGACCGCGATGTTCTTAGCGTCCGCGAAGATAAACGCCCCGGACGAGTTGATAGTCAGGCAGGTGATTCCGTCGGTCTGGATTTCAATCCCGCGTGCGACGCCCGTGCCGCCCTTCTCGGTTCCGATCTGGAACGACGATCCGACCCAGCCGAACTTGGCGCGCTCGTAGTTGGTGGCCGTAGCATCGCTCGTGCTGTAGACACGGAACATCTGGGCGCTCGTACCGTTCCGCATCCCCAGCGTGTTGGCGGCTTCCCTGCGGAGCACGAGGTCCGCCGTCGCGTTGTTGTTGGTGGCACTGGACCACGAAAACAACCAGTCCGACGCAAGGCGAGATTCCTTGTTGGTCGCGTTGTAGTTCTGCCCGATGGTGCCCGCGATCCACACCGCGAGGTTCGCGGCGTTGGCCCCTAAGCCCGTGTTGGTGGCGGTGAGGAACGTGACGCCCGGAGTCACGTCCGTGGCGACGACGGAGCCGAGCGGGAACTGGGCCTGTGTGGCACCCAGCGTAGCGATGGACGGGATGGTGAGAGCGCCCGACTTCGCGACACCGAACTTGCTCACCGCCCCCACCTGAAGGTCGAGCAGGTTCGACGCGGCCGCGCTGGCCGTGTCAGTGACGTTCAGCTTGACGCCGGTGAACGTGACGGCGACGTTGTTCCACGTCGAGGCCAGATCGAGGAGCGGCGCATTGGCGGTGATCGCACCCGTGCTGATTGCAAGCTGCTTCCCGACGGTCAGCTTGCCCGTGGCCTTGTCGAACGTGAGGCTCGCGTTTCCGGCAAGCGTCCCGCCGTCGTTGAACTGGACCTGCTTATCGAGTCCAGCCGGCGTGACGGCGCCAGTCGCGGCGCTGCTGCTGAAGAAAGAAGGTCCGAGGTTCGGCATGCGTCACCGCTTCCAGTAGACGCGCACCCGCGCGTTCGCCGTGCCCGCATCGAGCTTGACCGCGACGTAGAACTTCATCGGCGTCGCGCCCTGCCCCTGCTGGTACTGGATGTTGTCCGCAGAGATGACGACGCCACCTTCCGTCGCGCCGGAGTACGCGGGGCTCAGGTCCGCCTGCGTTGCTGGAAGCGCGAGCAGCGCACCCGACGAGTCCCACGTCGCGAGGACCGTCACCTTGGTGGGGCCGCCCGCGATTGTGTTGAGCTGGACTTCCACGTGCGAGATCGTCCCCTTCGAAGGGAAGTACACGGAGGTGGGATCGTTCGTCGTGTCCTTCTTGACTTCCAGCAGCGTGTAGCCGACGGCGTTTACGGCCGTCCAGTGCGCGTAGCTGAATCCCTGTTGATCCGGCATGAACTACCTCTTGGAGATGTACGGCTGCTGGTAGGTGAGTACCCCGCCTCCGGCTTCCATGGCCTTCAGCTGCATATCCCGAGCCTCCCGCTCCACCATCTTGATGCGAGTCATGGGATCTTCCTGCGTGAGCCCGACGCCCGTGAGCGCGTCAAAGTAGCGCGCCTCGAACGGAACGCGGATCAACTCCTTCGTTCCGATCTCCGTGAGGCTGGTGTCCGCGATGGAAGTCTGGTACACGTCCGAGACGCCCATGAGGGTTCGCAGATACTGACCATAGGGCATGTTCATGAACGTGTGCACGAAGCCCGGCTTCACGCGCGCGACAGACTCGTAGCTGTCCTTGTAGGGATTGTAGGCCGTCACCTCCGAATACCCCGACGTGTTCGCCAGCGCGTTGTGCAGACGGCCTGCAACGGCGCTCAACACGGGGACCCCTGCGGTGTACGTCTTCTGGAGCGCGGCCAGCGTTTGCCCGATGGGCTTGGCGTTGTCGAGCTGGTAGAGCGGCCGGTTGTAGTAGACGTTCCAGCCGAACGCCTTCTCGAACATGAAGCGCGCCCCGAAGTGCATCTGCGACAAGATGCGGAACCGGGACATCTGATCCAGCGCCGCCTCTGGTCCTTCGCCCGCCAGCATGGCCGGGATCTGCGGAACGCCGCCTGCGGCCTCCGCCACCATGCTCAGCGTCTCCGTCGCGCTCTCGATGGGGGTGCGAAACCCCTCAAGGTAGAGCGTCGGGTACTCGGGGATCGGCAGGCGCAGCCGGAACCGCGCATGCGGCTGACGCCAGCGCACCGCATACGAAGACCACGGATGCGCCGGGTAGCGCCCCTTGAACCCGATGTCGCGCTCGTAAGCATCCACGATCTCCGGCGCGTGGATGAGCAGCATCTGCGAGAACGTCTGGTAAAAGTACGGACGATTGCGCAGCATCTCCGCCTGCAAGTACGCGTTCTTGAACGTCCACGTGAAGAACGGGAAGATCGTGCGCATCCAGATCTTCTGGGCTGCCGTCAAGTCCGCGTAGTTGAACAGGAACTTGTTCACATGCTGCGCCGACTGCTCGATGCTTCCCGACCGCCGGAGGTTGGCCACGAAGTTGGAGGCGCGCGACTGGTTCTCCACGAAGCTGGCGATCATGCGCCCGATGCGCGGCGGCACGACGACACCGAGGCCAGCGATGCCACCAGTGAACGCCACCGGAAGCGTTGCGATGACGACATCGCGGGCAGCCAGCGCCGTGCGCTTCATGTTCTGGATCAACTCGGGCTGGTGCATGAGCGAGTACAGCTCGGCCGTCTCTTGCTCGAACCGGTCGAGGTCGAGGTAGACGTTGTGGCCACCCGTGAAGACGCCTTGCTCCTTCATGAGCCGCATCGCCGTGTCGGCTTCGCGCACGATGCCATCGCCAAGGTCGATGCCCTGCTCCAGCGCCTTCGCAAGCCCCATGGCGTTGAACGACGCCAGCCGCCCCTTGCGGAGACTGAACGCCCACGCCGACTCGGTCGCGTGCATCGGGGCTTCCAGCGCCGCAGCCGCAGCAGACAGTGACCCGTACTCGTCCACGTAGGCTGCCGCATGCGTCAGCTGGGTGGCGATCAGGTTGGTCTTCGGGTTCAGCGCCCCCATGACGCCCAGATCAAGGGCATTGTTGAAGACGTTGCCGATGGCATTGCCCGCATGGTGCATGAGCTGGGTGATCGTGTACCAGCCCTTGTACAGATTGTTCCAGCCGTCCGCGAACTTCTTGACCGCGCCGAGCTTGGTGTCCAGCACGCGTTCGGCGTAGGCCCCGAAGTCCAGCGTGTCGATCATGGACTGCGCCACGGTGGCGGGGACGTACAGCTGCCATGACGTCTTGCCCTCATCGAACCACGTCATGAGCATCTTGGGGTCAACGCGGATCTCCGACCCAGCATCCGCAGCCAGACGGTTCACCTTCGTAGTGACCTGCTTCCAGAGCGTCGCAGAGTCCACCGCCTGTCCAGCCGCCGCTGCTGCCGCTGCCAGCGCGTCGAACTCGCCCCGAATGTCGAGCAGCGCACCACCCGCGTTGTACTGGAAGGCCCGGATGTCGAGCAGGACTTCTTCGATATTGATGGCCTGCTGGATCGCCGGCACTTCCCGCAGCCACGTGGCGAACGGGGAGATGTCCTTCAGCGCGCCCTTCTTCGCCTGCGCCCATTCCTTGATGGCGGCACGTGCGGCGTCCAGTTCGCCGGGCGTCACACCCGCGCCACGCCACGCAGCCGCGTCCGCACCCAGCAGCAGATCCATGTCGCGGGTGAGACTCGGCCGCGTGAACAACGGAACCAGCTGCTCGCGCATGGCGATCTGCTCGATGCTCTCGGTCGTCGTCGCCTTGATCGCCTTCATGACCCCCGTGCGCATGAGCATCACGAGGAAGTCCTGCGCGTTGAGCGCGCCGTTGGCCTGCGCGTAGCGCCCGACGATGAGCGACGGCTCCAACGTTAGTACGCTGGTCGGGTCCTGCGCCGTCTTGTTGATCTCCGCAATCGTGCCTGCCAACCGCCGCTCGTGCCGCGCCGCCATATCGGTCGTGAGCGCAGAGTCGATAGACGCGAAGCCGGGAGCACGCCCCGCCGTGCCGCGCGCCAACGTGTTCGCGCTGAACTTGCCCATGGCGATCAGGTTGCGCTGCACCGGGATGTGCGGCACGTAGGCCATGACGCCCCAGTCCCGCATCATGCGCATGGGATCTGCGATGAAGTCCATGCCGTGCGCCACGTACATGCGCTCATAGGACTTCAGAAGCCCCGTCATCTCCTCGACAAGCGGGCGCAGCTCCGGGTCGATGCCACCGAACCGCGTCCCCAGTCGCTGCGGGGTCACGCCCTTGATGGCCTTGAGAGCGTCCTTGCCGTAGTCAGGCGCGTGGCGCAACGCGAGCATCGCAGCTTCGAGCACACGCTCGTCGTCCATTCCCTGCGTCAGCGCGCGGAACTGGCTCCAGAGCGTGGTTTCCCACGTCTCCAGATGCCGGAGCGCAATCTTCCCCGACGGCTCGACCGGGGGGTTGGCGCGCATGTAGTCCATCACCGCCTCGTAGGCAGGCGAGATCGGGGCCGTCTGGCGCGTCGTACCCAGCGCGACCGTTCCATCCGTAGCCAGCTGCACCGCAGTGGACTGTGCCGTCGGCTGGAGCGAGACGATGGGGACGTTGTCGATGACGTTGCCGGCGTTGTCCAGCACGTCGAGGTAGTTCGCGCCCTGCGGGATGCGCGCCGCACCCGTGAGACGCTGGGCGTCGGTTGCGGACACATACACGACCTTCACTGGCGCAACCGCTTCGGGGATGGCCTGCGACGCCCGGAACCCTTCCGGAATGGACGTCGGGATCTGCGCACCCGCACCCGCCTTGCGCGCGGTCTTCAGTGCCTCCTGTGCCGTCGTCACTTCCTTCTGCGCAGCGGCCACCGTGGCATCCGCCTGCCGCAACTGGTCCACCCGCCGCGCGTCCGGCAGGCTCTTGGAGAGCGCATCAAACGCGTCGCGCAGCACGCCCGTGGTCATGCTGGCGTAGCCCTGCATCATCGCCGTCCACCGCGCCTTCGCGGCGTCCAGCGCCTTCACGGCCTGCTGCTCGGAGACGACCAGATCGCGCACGCGCTGCTCGGCACGAAGCACCTCTGCCTTCGCGGACGTGACAGCCGCAGCGGCGTTCTGCCCGCCGCTCAACCAGAGGCGCCGGCGCACCGACGCTTCGACTTCCCGCATCGCACGCGCGGCCTCGTCCATGGCGAGCTGCGCTTTCTGCGCACGGCTGATCAACGTGTTCTGGCCGAACGCGTCCGTCGTGACATTGCGCGCCGCTTGGTACGCAATCTCCGCATCATCCACCGCCGCGCGCGCGGCATCTGCCTTGGCGACTGCGTCGTAGAACGCCTTGCTGGCGGCCTCGCGCACCTTCTTCGCGGTGCGCGGCTTCAGGTTGTTCAGTGCTTCGCCCAGCCGGTTGGCCTCATCCAGCGCGTCGTTCCATTCCAGCCCCGCGAGGACGCGCTTGCTCATGGCTTCCTTGACGGCGGGGATGGCATGCAGCTCGGTGTCGGTCGGCACGCGCGGCGGCGGGATCGGCATGTCCTTCTTGAGCTGGAGCCCACCACGCGTCGCGTTCAGTTCTTTCTGGGCCGCCTGCACGGCCGCAGCCTCCGTCTGGGACTCCCGCGCTACGGCCTTTGCGATTTCGGACTCTGCCAGCAGCGGCGCTGCTTCCCGCTCGGTTTCCGCGAGCAGCGTCTTGGCGCTCGCGAGGTCTGCTTCCGCCTGCTGACGGAGCAGCTGCACCGACGACAGTGCGGCTTCTTCCGGCGCCACGGACGGAACCGTGCGTCGCACCGAGGCGACGATCTGCCGTGCGGCGTTGCGCAGGTGGCTGTCCGTGAACGCGTCCACCGTCTGTGACGTGCGCCCGTCCACCGCTGCGAGCTTCAGCCGCTCGTAGATTGCCTGCTCCGCGTTCGGTCCCGCGCGCAGGATCGCCTGACGCAGCCGTTCTTCCACGAGGGTCGGATCCATCGTCGCGCGGAGGAACGCGTCATCCACCACACCGGGCGGTAGCCCGATCTCCGCAAACGCCTGCTCCAGCTTCGCCATGTTGCCTTCCGCAACGGCGCCAACCTTCTTGGCGTTCTCCATGCCCCGCATGAGCGCCGCGACGCCGGACGTCACATCCTGCTCGGACTTGCCCGTGACCTTCATGAGCGCCGGCACGATGTTCGGCTCGTCCAGTGCTTCGATCAGCCCGGCTGCCTTCAGGAACCCGTCTTCGCCCAGCAGGGCGCGCGCCTGCGCAAGCTCCGTCGTCATCGCGGACTTCGCGAGACGCAGCAGTGCGTCGGCCTGCTGCTTCGTCGTGAGGTTGCCTTCCCGCAGCGCCTGTGCCAGCCGGATCGTTTCGTCGTTGCTGGCCATGAGGTTCTGCATGGCCTGCGCCACCTTGACCCCCGGCGACCCAGCGATGCGCCCCGTCAGGGTGCCCGCAAGGATGTTGAGCCCGTCTGCCGGCGCGGTCTTGCCATGCGCCATGGCGATACGCCGCAGCACGTCGTTGACCTGCGCCGGATCTTTGACGATCCCCAGAATCGTGTTGCGAAGCATCTCCGCCGTGACCGCCTTGCCGCCCGTGCGGGCCAGATAGCGGTCCACCGCAGTGCCGACCGCCGCAGGGTCCAGCTCCGTCAACGCCGACTGGAGCCACTTGGCGCGTGCCTCGACCGTCGGCGCAAGGGCCTTGAGCTGCTGCTGCACCGACTGCCGCGTGCGCCCGAGCATCGTCCCCAGCGTGTCCAGCTCCCCAGCGGCTTCCGAGAGAAGGCGCTCCGTCTCGATGTCTCCATGGAGAAACCGGGCCATCGCGACAACCGACTGGACAACTTCCTCGCTGGACTTGCCCATCGTCTGCTGGATGTGCCCGATGAGCTTGTCGATCTCCGGAGCGAGCGCCGCCAAGTCCGCACGGTAGTAGCTGGTCCCCGGCGTCAGTACATCGGCACCGCTTTCCACGGCGCCCATCACTTCATCAATGACGTCTTGCGCTCCGTAGGTCGGATCTCCGTACTTGGCCGTCTCCCACGCCGACAGCTTGCCGGCCTTGGCCATGGCCTTGCGCGTCTTCGCCAGCGCCTGCGACTTCTCGATGATGCTGGACATCGACCGGTGCAGGTACTGGTCCTGCGCCGCTGCCTGCTGGAAGAACCGCTCGACCGCGTTCTGGTAGCTCTGCCACAACTCCGGCGCGGCCTTCTCCAGCGCCATCCACCGCTGGAACATGACGCGAGATACCGGGTACATCTCGTTGAGCTTGGCGCGCTGCGCATCGTTGAGCGACGTGAGCTTCATGACCATGGGCTGGATCCAACGCCCCCCCAGCGTCGTGGCGACCAGATCGTGAAACAGGCGATACGTGTCGCCCACCGGCTTGCCCAGCTTCTGGGCAACCCACGCCAGCTGCTCGCCCTTGTCCAGCACGGCGTTCGGGGGCATCCCGACGGCGACACCCTGCGCGATGCGTGCTTCGAGGTTCGCCAGCTTGTACGGCTCATACGACTTGGACGCGGCCTTTCCGAGCTTCGCCACCGGAGACAGCGCCGCCTTCGGCAACAGGTAGTAGGTCGTCTTGCCGAACGGGACGTGCACGGCGAGCGCGCCTTCCTTGGACACGATGCCGCCACGCGCCATGATGGTCTTTCCCGCGCCAAAGAGCGGGTTGACGACAGCGGCGCCCGGTGCCGCCGATGCGTCCAGAACGGAACGCACCGCTGCCGCAGACGCCTTCTCCGTCGCAGCGGTCTTCTCCAAGCCCTTGGCCATCTGCTCAATGCCCTTGGCCGCCTTGGCCGGGCTGGCTAACGTCTGCGCGACGCGGCGCCGCATCGCAGTCAGGGCTTCTTCAGCGGCAGGGAGCGCACGCGCAGCTTCCGGATTCGCCTTCGCAGCCGCCTTGAGGGCGACGAAGTTCCGCTCTGCGTCATCCGCCAAGTCCGCCAAGGTCTTGGCAGGATTGGCCATGCCCGCACGCAGCGATGCCGCACGCGTCTCCGCAGCAAGGGCGCGCTGGGTCGCAGCAGCTTCGGCTTCCAGCAGCGTCTGCCGCGCCGCGTTTCGTGCCGCCCCGCTCTCGCCGCTGGCCTTGACCACCGTGCGGAGGGCTTCATCAACCGTGACGCCACGGGAGGACTTGGTGACGGCGTCCGCCGCAGAGACGCCCTTGCTGGACAGGCGGAACGTGTCGTCTCCGACGGCGATGACGCGACTGGAGCCGCCCGCGCCGCCCGCGAACATCAGCGGGTCTGTCCCGAGTTCGAGCACAAGCGACGCGATGGCGCGTCCCGTGTCGGACTCCAGCATCTTGAAGCCCGGCTTCAGCGCGCTCGGCGCAGCCTTGGCCGTCGCCTCCGCCAAATCCTTCGGGACAACGCGATTGAGGATGCTGTCTGCGTTCGGGCGCTTGAAGCTCTCGTAGTAGAAGCCCGGCGTGTTCGCCCATTCCGTCAACAGATCGCCGTCCGCCGCCGCCTTGTAGGCATTGCTGAAGATCTGCCCCATGAGCGCCGGGTACTCGGGCGCCATGTCCTGTCCGGGGAGCATGCTGTAGAAGTGCCCCGTCGCCGCACCGCCGACTTCGCCTACCTTCTGCGCGGCGGTCTGCGCGAGTTGCCCTGCCCGCGTGTCCACATTCGGGAGCGCCGACGCCGCCACCCCGCCAAGCCACCACGCGCCACGCCGTACTGCGTCGAACGGCTCCAGCCATCCGATCAACGTCTCCAACATGCCGGGGTCTTGAATGTCTTTGATCTGCTCCACCGTCACCGGAGGCGGGCGGCCCTCGACCGTCGTGTAGATGTCCTCGCGCGCCTGCAACTGCTGGGCAGCGGGCATCTCGTTCGTCAGGCGAAACGCACGCGCCCCCACCGCCGGGTTGAGCCGGTACGTTCCGACGCCCTCGCCAGCCGGCGTGTCGTACTTGCGCTCCGGGTACGCCGCATACATCTTTTCCGTGGGCACCCCCGGAGCCACCGTCGGAAGCGGAGTTGGGGTCCCGCTCGGTGTAGTCGGCTCCGCAAATGCAGGCGCCGCCCCGGTGGGCTTCTCGCTTGCCGGGACGAGGTTCGGGTCAACGATGTCGGAGAGCTTGAACAGGGGGTCGGCCATGCTCCCCCCTTATTCAGTCATCCCATCCTTTGCGCTTTGCGCGCCATCCCGCCCAGCAACTGGCTCGGAGAAGGCGTCGTGCCGAACAGCTGCGCACGCGCGCCCATGGAGCTGGCCAGCGCCTGCTGCTGCGCAGCCGTAAGCCCTGCCGTGATGCTGGCAGCCGAGGCTTCCGGTGTCGGCTGCGCCTGCTGGGCCTGCTGCTCGAACTGGATGTCTGCTGGCGTCCCGCCGAACTGGACATCTTCTTCCGTCACTGGCTTCTTGACGGGAGGCGCAGCCCCCGGCTGCTCCGCTTCGATCTGCCCAGCAGAGTCTTTGGACTGCGGCTCCTCGCCGCCGCCTTCCACGATGATCTGGTCAGGGGGCGTCGTCCCCAGCGACACGTAGTCCTTCGCCGCCTGCTTCGCTTCGGCGGTCGTCTTCGCCGCTGCCGCTTCCGCCTGCGTGTTGACCAGCTTGCGGAACTCACGCGGGCGCTCCAGCGCCATGGGCTCATTCGCCACGACCTGCTTGAACGCGGCGAACTGATTCGGCATCTTCGTCGCCGCCAGCGCCGCTTCCTCCGCCGTCTTCGCACCCGTGAACTGCTGCCACGCGTCGAACGTCGGCTGCCCCATCGCAGAACGCAGCGCGTTGGTCGCCTTCGTCAACGGGTCTTCGGGGACCTGCCCGACTTTGTCAAGTTCTCCCTTCAGAAACTCGATCTGCTTGTCGATCTCTGGCGAGACTTCCATCTTCGCCATCTGGCGCGCGAACGTCTCCGGAGAGGTGATGTTCCCCAGCTCCCCCGCAAGCGCCTTCTTGTAGGCTTCTTGTTCCGCTGGCGCCGCGTCTGCGGCAGGGGGCGCCATCCCAGCCTTCGCCAGACGCTCCTGCGCGATCTGCATGGCGAAGACACGGTTCCCGCTGATCATCTCGTCCGAGATGGCCTGCATTGCCTTCGTGGCGTTGTTGCGGATCTCCGCCGGGACGCCCACCGAGAAGAACTTCTTGGCGTCCGCGTTCAGCTTGTCGATGTCCGCACGTGCCTGCTGCTGCGACTGCGCGAACTGCACGAACGTGTTGGGGTCCCTGCGGTCCACCGCAGCTTTGACCCCGCTGTAGAACGACGTGTAGAGGCGTTCGGTCAGCGCCTTCTTCAGCTCGGGGGGCGCGTCCTTCAGCCCGTTCTCGACGGCAGATGCAATGGTGCTGCCGCCCGCTTCCAGCATGTACCCGACGTTCGGGGCGAAGCTGGAGGTTCCGACTTGGCTGTTGATCTGCCCCGCCGTGTCCATCTTCAGCTGGCCAAGGTTGGCCTCCATGAACTGCGCCATCTTCTCGAACGCAGGAGACGACGCTCCGCCCGTCGCGAACTCAGACTTCAGCTGGTTGAACAGCTCATTCTGTTCTGCGGCGGTGTTTCCGAACGTGGTGTACAGGTTGTTGTACTCTTGGTCGAGGACGTCTTTCTTGTACGCCTCCGCGAACTTGGCGTCCGGCGTGCCCGCCGCGATCTTGCCGCGCTCGTCGTTCAGCGCCTTGTTGAGCGAGTTGGCGAAGTCGGCATAGGCGTTCTTCGCAGACGCACTGGCAGACGCCGCCGACGCTGCCGCTTGGTACAGGTCGGCCCACCCCTTCATGACCTCCACCCGCTGCTGGGTGAACTCGTCCATGGTGGCCTTGCGGATTTCCGCCTTGGTCTTCTCCAGCTCCGAGATGGATTCCACGAGCGACTGCTTCAGCCGCATCTCCGCTTCCAGATCCCGCTCATACGTGACAGGCGTGCGCGCAGCCGCCCGCCGAATCTGCGGAAGGTCGTAGAACATCGGCCGACGATACGGACTCTGCTGCGTCGCCATCTTCGCTTCCTCCGGCTACCCGTTGCCGTACTTATCTGCCAGCGCCTGCACCAGATACGACCCCTGCGAACGCTGCCCGGAGCCCTGCGCAGAGGCTTCCGCCGCCTGCGACTGCGTAACGCCGCCCTCTCCGAGCTTGGCGATCTGCTGATTGATCTGCTCCGAACGCGCCTGTGCCTTGTTCATCAGCATCTGCTGGATCTGCGCGTTCATTGCGCGCTGCTGCTGGGCATACGCGAGATCCTGCTGGCGAAGCTGGCCCATCCCCTGCTGCATCGCCTGCTGCCCCGCACCAAGCACCGCACCCATCTTCGCCGTCTGGATGCCAGACTCGCCGCCGCCCATGGCCGAGCCACGCGCCAGCTGCGCCAACGCCTGCTGCTGCTGGGCCTGCACCGTGCCCGCCATGCCCGCCTGCGCCTGCTGCAAGGCACCCTGCGACATGCCGCCGGCACCACCGGCCAGCCGCGCCTGATCGGCCGCCAGCTGTTTCCGCAGCTGCCGCTCATCCTTGTTTCCGAACGCGCCAATGGCCGCGCCTCCCAGCGCACCCAGCCCCGCACCGATAGCCGTCCCGATTCCGGGTGCAATGGCGGTGCCAATGGTCGCGCCGGCCAGCCCGCCAGTCATTGCTCCAGATCCTGCTGCGCTTGCCATGACGCCCTCCTACCGCAACGCCAACATCCATACCCCGCCCGTGGGCATGGCGACTTTCGCCTTCGCGTAGTCATCCGCGAAGACCCCGGCCCAGAGGCTCACCCGCACCCGGTTGTGCCCCTTCGACACGTTCTTCGCCATGCCGAACTTGGAGACGAAGCGCCATCGGGGTTCCGCCGCGTAGCCCGGATCTGTGCTGGACGTAGGCGTCGCCGTCGTGGTGCGCGAGTGGGGGAGGCGCCCGTACAGCCCCTGATACGTCGTGCCGCCGAACTCGATGCGGTAGTCCCAGTACTCTTTCTGCGCGGTGAGGGTGTTGTCCCAGACGGTCGCGTCTTGCTGGAAGAAGCACTGCACGCCGAACATCACGACGCTCGCGTCCCACGGGATGAAGACGTTGGAGGTCAGCTGCGCGAGAACGGCGCGTTCGGAGATCACCGACCCGCTGCCACCCCCACCGCCCAGCTGCCGCGCGTAGACCCATTCCGTCTGGTCAAAGATGTACTGGTGCCCCTGCGCGAAGTTCCCGTACTGCATGGCCCATGCAGGGAACTCCGTGTTCGTGACGACGTTGTTGGCGTCCATCCCGCCGTGCATCACTTCAAACGTCTCGTGTGGCGGGAGCGACGGGTTGTAGATGAGCTTGTCGTACATCTCCGCCGGGCTCACCGTGGACGACACCAGCGTCTTTGCGGGAAGCGTGCTCATGGCCTACCCTCCATACAGGTTGACGAAGCCGATGTGCCCGTTCGGCAACGTGCAATCGCTGGTGTACGGCCCCGTGGCGCGCTGCGTCATCGCCTTCACGCCCATCTTGAAGTTGAACGTCGGGGTCAGCGCACGCAGATCCAGCACGTGCCACCACGTCACCGTCTCCTCCACCCGCTGTGGAAACGACGGATCTGGCACCGGGACCGACGGAGACGCCAATGTCCCATACGACATGTCGATGGTGTTCCGCAGCATCCGGCTATTCTGCGGGAGCTGGTACAGGACGCCGTTGACCGTGTAGTTGAAGTTGAACCACAGTTCCTGCGCGCATCCGGGCGCAGCGCCCGATCCGTACTTGACGGCCTGCTCGCTCCACCGGATGGAGCAGTACATCAGCACGATGCCCCCGTTCAGCGTGAAGCCGGCGCCGCCGTTGTCGAACGTGTACGGAGCCAGCACCTGCCATGTGCCGATGGTGGTGATCTCATCGAACGTCGGCGGGGGCGTTCCAAACCCATACGGCGACCCAGTCACCGTCACGGGCGTCGTCACTTCAAGGAACTCAGCCTGCTGCACGATGCTCGGGACATGCTGGATGCCGAACGTCGCGCGCGACACCGTGCTCTCGTCTTGCGCGTTGACCACCGCACGCACGTCATCGTACATGCCGGTGACGCTGGCCTTGGTGATCGGATCTCCAGACTCCGGAACCGTGACGGGCATCCCTTCCTCCTACGCGCCAACCAGCAGAGAGCCACGCGCGAAGCGCACAGCGAACAGACTGCGAGTGCCGATGCACACCTTGTCTACCGGGGCAGGAGCTTGGAACACCGTCTCGGCGTTCACATGCGCGTTGTCCGACTGGCCCGCGACTCCCTGCACGACGTGCGTTCCTGCCGGAATGACGCCCACGTAGATCGTGCTCAACGCCGCCGTATTCTGCGCGTAGCCCGTGCCGCGCACCGTGTAGATCGGCGTCCCGAACGGCCCGGTCCCCGGAAGCACCGCGCCGTCCAGCTGGATGCGCGCCTGCATGCGGATGCAGTCGTCCCCCGGATTCATGAACTCGTCGCTGGAGTCCAGCCGGCGCACGTACTGGCAGGTCAGCACGATCAACACCAGCTCGGGATACTCGGTCGTCCACTGGAGCTGGAGCGTCCCTGCCGGCGTCCCGTCTCCCATCGGCATGAACCCGCGCTTGAAAGGGATCTTCCAGATGTTCGAGTCTGCGCCGGGGTCGTCTGGCAGGATGGGCTCAGCGCCCTGCACGGACTGAAGATCGCACGCCACCTGCGACTGTTCAATCCGGCAGCAGTCGAGCCCGCGCAAGTAGTCCGTGTTGAAGATGTCCTTCTTCCACTGCCACTGGTTCGTCTGCCCCGCGAGGTTGGCCGCCTCGATGAACTCGCGCGCGAGCTTGTCCGGGTCGATGACCTCCCCCGGCATGACTCCATTCGGAAAGAACAGCATGGCTACTCCGACGTCATCGGGGTGCGGCCCCCGCCCATGGCGACCTGCGGGCCGAACATATCCACGGTGATCAACGCCATCGGCCCCGTAACCTCCACCTCCGTGGAGATGACCGACGCACTCGGCACATCTACCGGCACCCGCTGCGTGAAGTACCGGGCCGTCCGGTACACGTCCGTGTCCCACACCGCCGTCCCGTAGAACGGGATGTCGTCGTTCTCGGGGTGCACCCGGAGCGCCGTCTCGGTGTTGATCACGTCGTCCAACGACCAGTCTTGGTACGTCCGCACCGTAGACGTCCCCGTGGCCCGCTCCTCCAGCGAGAAGATCGTGTCGTGCGCGTTGTAGATGTTGTGCATCCCCGGCCCCGGCTTCTCGAAGCCGCACCAGCCCGACCGGTAGATCGCCGTCGGGTAGGCCACCTCGTAGGTCGGGATGCCGCGCCCGTAGACCCACACGTTCTTCACGCCGTTGTAGGTCCCCGAGATGAGCACATAGTCCGTGGTCGGCAGCGGAAGCGCGGCCTCGATGTCCGTCAGGTCACGCCGCGTGCGCCATCCGCCCATGCGCCAATCCCAGATGAACTGGTAGTTGTTCCCCGTGCTGTCCTCATACGGTAGCGCGAACACCACCTCCCCCAGCTGGCGGTCTACCCACGAGACACCGTACTCGGCACGCGACACGTTGACCTTCTTCAGCTTGCGCCGGATCGTCGCTCCGATGTCCGTGACCTTGCCATCAGGGTCCATGCGCCAGAACGTGCGGCTCCCGTACCAGATGGTCGAGCCATCACCGGCCACCTGCACGCAGCCCGGACCCGCGCACCCGGCACGCTCATGGATCGTGCCGAAGGTCCATTCTGGGTACTGCCCCGTGACGAAGTGCGTCGCGTTCTCCTTGAACACGAGCATGGTGGGGGGTTCCTGCACCATGGTCATGCGCGTCACGATTGCAGCGGTGATCGGCCCCGTCGCGGGGAACACGTCGCGGTAGTGCCCCTTCATGAAGCTCTCCGGCGTCGGGCCGTTCAGGTTCCCCTGCTCCGACCACCAGACGCGCGATGGCTGCCCGTCCGTGCGCAGCACAAACATCGAGCCCGAGAAGAACTTCAGGAAGTAGAACCCCTGCGGCGTCGTCTCACGCGGTTCCCAGAGCGGCCCCAGCTCGCCGTCCGGAAGGTCGTCAATCCACTCCTGCGAATGGTTGTTCGGGATCCGAAACAGGAAGCGCGGCGACCCGTCAATCCCCGGCGGGATGCGCTGGAGGTTCGGCGTCCGCAGCAGGATGCGCGCTACCGTCCCGCTGGCTCCTTGCGCCATGGAGCGGATGCGGAACCGCCGCGTCATCTCCTCTATCTGCGTCCCGGCCGTCGGGTCGGCCAGCTGCAAGTTGATCGTCACCAACCCCGACAGCGGGCTGGTGGCCGAGTACGCACCGTCTTCGTTCTCCCAGACCAGCGCGTATCGGTAGGCGCTATCGTCAATCCCGCCGACCGTGATGCCGCTGGCGTCGGTGAAGGAGTTGTCCGTCATCCCGACGCGCCCGCGCACGCTGAAGCCTGCCGAGTTCGGAGAGTTGTCGTCCTTTCGGGCGGGGCCTTCGACGTCCGGGGCGCTGGGCGACTGCAAGAACCCGAAGGTCCGACACTTCACGCCATCCCAGACCCACGCGTTCCCGCCGTCGCAGAACGTGAAGTAGGCGCGGTTACCAACTACCTCGCACTGCGGCGGGAACCGCAGCTTGTTCTGCATCAGCACCGTCGTGGAGGTGCTTCCCGGCAACGGGTAGTACCGCTGCTCGGTCAGGCCCGTGTACACCGTCGTCACATCCCGCGTCCACGGTGTGAAGCGCCACACCGATCCATACTGGGTGTTCCCGCTGGAGACAGGCGGCGTCAGGAACAGCAGCTCGGGCACCTCGCCCCAGCGCCGCAAGAACAAGATCGCCTTGCACCCCGCGAGGAATGGAGCAGGGAACGCCCCATTCGGAGCCGGCGCCGTCGCGCGCCATTCAGCCGGGATGAACGGCATCAGCCGGAACGTGCTGTCGAGCACGCCCAGCTCGTCCACCTTCCAGTTCTCGATCTCCAGCGCCGTTGAACCATCCGAGAGCATCGTCTCCGCGATGATCTTCCCCGCTCCGACAGCACGCCCACGGTAGTTACGAAACATCAGGCGCTCCGAATGGGGCCGCCGATGTACATCCCACGCGGCCGGCTATCGAGTCCGTCACCGAACGGACCTTGCGTGTAGCCGGGGAAGGTGTACAGCCGACGCAGCCGGGTCAGCTCGTTGAGATAACTCTGGAAGTATGTGGACTTCCTGTCCATGGCGCCATCGCGGTCGCCCGTCAGGTAGCTTGCGGCCAGCTCGGTCAGCGCCTCGAAGCACTCCGGCGGGATGGCTGCGGCGTCTGTCTCGTACTGAAGCGTCGGAGGCCGGCGCACCGCGTACATGAGGATGGGCACCTTGGCGTCGGCAGCCTTGTCGAAGCGCACATGGAAGTGCCCGTGGAAGTCCTTCAGCGGGTACTCGCGCTCCACGGGGTCTGCCTGTCCCTTGTCGATCACCACCGTCGCGTCGCCATCCACCACCCGCCACAGGTAGTAGATGCCGTCGGACTCCAGATTCGTGACGTCCGCGTGGTTCGTGACGCCCGCCGGCTCGGTCGCGTGGCGCGCACGGAAGATCCACTTCTCGATGCCCGACCGCTTGTAGCTGGGGTTCGTCGCATCGTTCGTCTGCGCATGCTGGTAGCCCACGTCCGGCAGCGTGATGCGGATGCCGTCCGCGCCCCACGTCGTGGTGATCTGCGACGACACCACCGACGGGCTGCTCAGGTAGAACGGGAGCAGGCGCCCCGGCTGGTAGCCAGCGATGTAGGGCCCCGCAGCCGACGTGTCGATCACGCCCCCATACTGCGTCGGCAACCGTCCCCAGCCATGGCACACGATGTAGGAGAAGGTCCCCGCCGCCCCGTACCGAAGCCCTGCGTAGGCCGCACCATGCTCCACGCCACCATCGTCATAGCCCCACTTCTCCGCTTCCCCCGTCAATGCGACGGCAGGCGCGTAGTGCGGAGCAGGCAGCTGGAAGAAGTCGCCCGACGCCGCGAACTCGATGCGCCCCTGATTCCGCCACCCGTAGCCCAGACGCATCCGGGCCATCTCCTCCGGGTGCAACGACACGGGAAGCTCGCGGGGCTCGACCTCCGGGTTGTACACCAGCGTGCGCACCTTTTGGATGTCCGCCGGGTAGGGGTATCCGTCCGTGTAGATGCGGAACGCCATGTTCTTGTCCGTGACGTTGAACCACGGCTTGTCCACGATCACCACGTCCATGGTCACGAACGGGAGGCCCGCACCCCGGCGCACCTGCATCCGACGCACTTCGCGGATCCGGAACTGATGCCAGACGCCGCTCTGCTGCACCTCGAAGTTGCGCGCGTTCATCGTCCCATCCGTGGACAGGATCGGGGCGGATAGGCTCGCCGGAACCAGCCACGTGAAGTAGTCCGTGTAGTGGATGTCCGCGATGCCGGTCGTCGGAGGCTCCAGCACGAAACGATGCTGGGACTTCAGCAGCCCCTCCGGCATCTCGCCCCACATGTGCCGCAGCGCGTAGTTGAGCACTTTGGTGAGACGCGTCGTGCCCGTCGCCCCACGCTCGGGGTAGCCAGTCTTGACACGCACAGCTTCACGCAGATCGGACAAGTTCATCAGCGCGTCCTCCCTTGCTCTCTAACGAGAGACGCCCCGCGACGGGGGTTCCGTGCGGGGCGTCAAGCCGGGTTCCCGGCAGTGGGGGCGGACTACAGGAGCCCAGACACCCGGATGGTCGTGAGCACGTTGGCGCCGCCAGCGAGGACGATGGCGATGCCGAAGTACTCGTCCTCCGCCGCAGCCACGGCGTTGTCGTCGATCTTGCCGGCAGCGCCGTCCACGCGCACGCGCGCGTTGGCCGCAAGGGCCGCCGCCGAGTACGCCTGCACCTGACCAGAGCAGCAGACCCAGCCCCAGTAGTTGTTGGGGATGGAGCCGATGGTGACGCCCGCGATCTTCTGCTTCACATCGCCGCCCGCCGCAACCGCGACGTTCTGCGAGGAACCAGAAACGAACGACACCACGATGCCGGCGCCGATGGCGCCGCCAGAGGTGTTCTTGACCATGCGGAACTTCCGGTATCCGTAGGTCACGTCCTGATCCTCACGGATCTGACCGACCGGCCCCGGCGCAGTGGAAGTCGTCTCGGTGAGGCCCGAGAGGTAGATGTTGTCAGTGACGGCCATTGGAGTCTCCAGAAGGAAAGAGTAGGTGGTACGCCAAGGGGCGCAGGGGCCAGA
>Ga0214917_10003207_pt1 | contig 19165 bp, 17 predicted proteins | sample LL_1208_BB_MetaG_FD_177983 | JGI IMG/M metagenome (GOLD analysis project Ga0214917, IMG submission 177983) | Freshwater microbial communities from Lake Lanier, Atlanta, Georgia, United States - LL_1208_BB | ecosystem: Environmental > Aquatic > Freshwater > Lake | place: USA: Georgia | collected...
AGGAGCTGGCGGCGGTGCAGGCGGGGGGAGGGATCGTGAAAGTGTTGAACCTGACTCCGGGAAGATCGACCACGTCAGTTTTGGAAAAAATCAAGAAGTGAGACCCCTGAAGTTGGGGATTCTCGGCTCAGGGAAGGGGAGCAATTTTCTGGCGCTGGCCCACGCGATCCGCGAGGGAACGGTGCCGGCCGAGATGGTGCAGGTTGGCAGCGATCAACCCAAGGCGGGAATTTTGGAAAGTGCGCGGGGGATGGGTTTCCCCGTCTTTGTCTGCCGCACCGGGGCTTTCCAAACCAAGCTGGAACCGGAGATCGAGGAGGAGCTGGCAAACGTCCTGAGCCAAGCCGGCGTGGAGTTGTTGGTTTTGGCGGGCTACATGCGGGTGGTGAAAGCGCCGCTTTTGCGGAGGTTTGGCGGTCGGACGATCAACATTCACCCCTCGCTTTTGCCTGCTTTTCCGGGGTTGAAGGCCTGGGAGCAGGCCTGGCGGGCGGGAGTGAAGGAGACAGGCTGCACGGTGCACTGGGTGAATGAGGTGGTGGATGGAGGGGACACCATCCGACAGCGGAAGGTGCCGGTGCAAGCGGGGGACACGGCGGAGTCCTTGCATGCCCGGATCCAGACGGCGGAACACCGTCTTTTGCCGGAGGTGGTGAGGGATTTGGCGACCGGAAAGATTCCTTGGTTACAGGATCCAAGGGCGAAATAGTGGAAGGTGGAGGGCGGGTAGTGGGAAAAAGAAGATTATCCAGCCCCGAAAATTTCTTTCCATCTCATCCTCTCGCTTTCCACTAGGTACGCTGCCGGCCCTGGACTCGAACCAGGAACAGCCAGATCCAAAGTCTGGTGTGCTACCATTGCACCAGCCGGCAATCCAAGAAATGGTAATTCAACCCGTGGAAGATTCGAGGAGAGTTTTAGGGGGCCAATGCAGGGAGGGAGGCAAGAAGACGGAGGGGATTGAGCGCCTCATTTCCGAGCTGGATCGCCTCCTCAATTGTGCCGCGCCGGATCGTCAGGTGGCCCATTTTTCTTCCCGGGCGGGCGTTCGCTTTGCCATAAAGATGGAGCGAGGCGCCGGGAAGGGCAAAGATGGGGGACCAATCCGGTTCGCCTTTGGCCCAGAGGTCGCCTAGCAGGTTGAACATGACAGTTGGACCGATCGGGGAGACGAGTCCCAGGGGGAGACCGCAGACGGCCCGGAGCTGCTGTTCGAACTGGCTGGTAGGGCAGGCTTCGGCGGTCAGGTGGCCGGAGTTATGGACGCGGGGGGCCAGTTCGTTGACGAGGAGACGGCCGTCGGCCATTTCAAACAGTTCCACCGCAAGCAACCCGACAAGCCGGAGTTTTTCCGCAATCTGTCGGGCCAAGGACACCGCTTCATGGGCCACCGATTCATGGATGCGGGCGGGAAATACCGTCCGCTCGAGAATTCCGTCGACATGACGGTTCTCAAAAGGGGGAAAAGCCACGGCCCGGAGGGAAGCATCGCGGGCAACCAGCACGGATATCTCCCGAACAAAGGGGACATGCTCCTCCAGTACGGCCCGGGGAACGCGAATGGTGCTCCAGGCGGTTTCCGGGTCGGATTCAGGCGAAAGAGCCAGCTGACCCTTTCCGTCGTAGCCAAAGGCGGAGGATTTCAACCGGGTTTTCCCCGGAAACTTCTTGAGAGCCGCGCCCAGCTCCCCGGCGGAGGCGACGACCTCAAACCGCGGGCCGGGGAATCCGGAGGTTTGGAGAAATTCCCGTTCCCGTTCCCGGTGTTGGCAGATGCGGAGAATGGATGGGTCCGGAAAAACCGGACGCTGGGCGGCAATTAGTTGGAGGGACTCCACGGGGATGTTCTCGAATTCATAGGTGACCACGTCACTGGCTTCGGCCAGACGGCATAAAGCGGCAGTGTCCTCAAACGAGGCGGTGACTTTGAGGTCAGCGACCGGAGAGGCCGGGCAGGAGGCATCGGGGTCCAGAATGGCGATGCGGTAGCCCATTCGCCGGGCGGCCAGGGCCAGCATCCTTCCGAGTTGTCCTCCGCCGACGATCCCGATGGTTTGACCGGGAGCGATCACGGAACAAGGCGGAAAAGTTCGATGGCGAAACGGGCGGCGGCGATCGCCCCCCGGGGGCCGATGGGGAAGGTGGCGACGGGAATGCCCGCAGGCATTTGGGCGATGGAGAGAAGGGAGTCGAAGCCGCGGAGGGATCGGCCGGCCACGGGAATCCCGAGAACGGGCAGGGGGGTGAGGGCGGCGGCCATGCCCGGAAGGTGGGCGGCTCCTCCAGCACCGGCAATGATCAGCCGTACGCCGCGTTTCCTGGCTGAGCGGGCATACGTGACAAGGCGAAGGGGGGTGCGGTGGGCGCTGACCACGCGGGCTTCAGTGCGGATGCCGGCTTGGCGAAGAAGGAGTTGGGCCGGACGAAGGGTCGGCCAGTCCGAGCGACTACCCATGATGATGCCGATGAGGGGGAGAGACCTTTTCAAGGGGGGTATTCTTAGGAGATTGCCCCCCTAAGAGAAGAAATTTACGGGAAACTTTTCGACCTTTGGGAAAAGAAGTGAAAAGGGTAGGGTGGTTGGATGGGGCAGATGCTTGGCGTTTCCGGTCAGGCTTTGGCCTGGGCCTTGGCGGCTCTTTTTTGGGGTTGGACTTTCTGGGCCTGCGCAGGTGAGTGGCAGCACACGGATGCCTATTCCTACGGATCGTTGGTTCCCCTCCTCGGGGGATATTTCTTTTGGCGAAGATGGCAGGAGCTGGTTCCGGTGCGGATTTCCAACCGGGCGGCCGGGTTGGCTTGGGCAGTCATCGGGTTGGCGGTTTTTTTGGTGGGGCCGGTCGAGTTGATTCGGCAGACACCTTTTTATTGGCGGCCCCTTTTGTGGGTCATGGGAAGCCTGGCGGCTGCAGTGACTTTGGCGGCGGCCTTTCTGAGCGGAGGCAAGGTTGGAATGAAGGGCATGGTTTTTGCCGCCCTTTTCCCCATGGTTTCCATTCCTTGGGTGGGTAGTTGGGAAATTCAAACCACGATTCGGCTCCAAGGGTGGGTGGCCATGACCACCGGAGAGATTCTGAACTGGCTGGGAGTGGCGGCGGAGGTGAACGGTAAAACCATCCGGGTCGCCGGTTGCGTGTTGGGCGTGGAGGAGGCTTGTAGTGGATTGCAGAGCCTGCAATCCGCATTGATGGTGGCCCTCGCCGGAGGGGAGGTTTTTCGGAGCCAGTTGGCAAGGAGGGCTGGCTTACTGATCTGTGCAGCGGCCGTGGCAGTCGGGGGGAATCTCATTCGTGCGGTCACCTTGGGAATGATTGGGGGACATTCCGGGCCGGAGGAAGTTGATCATTGGCACAATATGTTGGGATTGGGAATCATGGTGGCGGTGGTGTTGGCTGTCTGGTGGATGGCTTCCAAGGAAGGCATGCCGCGGTCCTCTGTGCCTTCGGAGGCAAAAGACGGTCCCCTTCCAGGGCAAGGAAGGTGGGCCGGGATTCTGGCGCTTGTTTGGCTGTTGGGGGTCACCGAGTTTGTGCGAGTTTGGTATTCCAAGGGGCTGGAGGCAGATGCCACGGCAGTTTTAACCTTACGTCCTGAGGCGGAGAAAGAGGAGATTCCAAAAGGTGTGGTTGAACGATTGCGGCCGGATCAGGGCGACTATTTCCATTGGGGTAAAGTTTCCGGTTACCACTTCTGGTGGTCACCCGGCCGGGGTAAGGCCAACCCGTTCGGACACCGTCCGGAGCATTGTATGCCGGGGGCTGGATGGACCATTAGCGGGGAGACAACTGATTTTGTGACCGAGATTGATGGTCAGAGAACAGTTTGGGCGGTGATCCCTTTTGAGCGGCCGGACCAAAGAGCGGTTATGCTGTGGGCCAACTGGATGGATGGGCAACCCTTGGAGCCCAAGGAGTACGACCGATTGCGGGAGATGTATTTTCACAAGGATCGAACCCTGGAATTCGTCAAACGCAGGGTCAGCAGCTTCCCTTTTGAGTTGGCGGCGTGCCTCATTCCGGGGGAGAAGCCGGATTCCGAGGAGATGACCCGGATCGTCAGAAGCCTGTTTGAGGCCAGGGTGCCAGAACCGGGTAGCCGAACCTCCCCTGTTTGGGATAGGCTCAAAAAGTGAAGAACCGCACCAAGGATTCCCCTCGCCAGAAACGGATTGAGGAGGGATGGGGTTATCCCTTTCGGATGATTTTTTCCGATGTTCTATTGTTGGCCTTGGTGGTGGTTGGATTTCATATTTTCCGTTTGGGACGCATTCCCGGGTATTGGCCCTTGGAGGTTTACCTGGTTTCGTTGTTTTTCAGTCTGCTCGCCCTATATGTATCCGGTGGATACGTAGAGAATTCCGACAAACTGTCTCTCGAGTACGCCACCGTTCATTTGTGCTCCTTTCTGCTGGCCTTTCCGCTCCTGATGACCTCGGTGTATGCCTTCACGGCCTACAGCGAGCGAATGAAGCCGGCGCGGGCGGTGGTGATCCCGGCCATTTTCAGTTTTGCGTTCTTATCCCTCGTTATCCGCCGCTCAAGTTATCAGAGGATGATTCGAAACAAAGGGCGGGGGTATTTTACCGTTTTGGGCCGACCGGATGATTTGCGGGCCCTGTGGCATGAATTGATGGAGAAAAACCGAAAATCGAGCCACGACTATGTATTTCATGACGTGGAAAACGGTCAAGCCGGACGCTTGGCGGGTTCGAATTCCCCCCGGATGGCGGCATGGAGCCTGAAGATCCTGGATCGTATTGATCCGAAGCGTTTGGGATATGTGACGGCCTCCCACATACGGGCTTTTCCTCCGACATTAAACAATAGGCTCTCCAAACTTCATTTGAGCGGAGTTCGGGTTTTGACTGCGGAATCCTTCGCAGAGTCGGTTTTTGGAAAAGTCCAATTGCGGGATGTGGATGAGGAGTGGGTTTTGGACCGGGAGTTTAGCCTGATGCAGAGCGCCAATTATGCCCGCCTGAAATCAATTTTGGATCGAAGCATGGCTTTTCTGCTGTTGCTGATGTTCTTGCCCCTGATGCTGGTGGTGGCCTTGGCCATCTTGGTGCTGGATGGGCGCCCCATCTTGTACATGCAAAAACGATGTGGGGCACGGGGGGAAGTCTTTGAAGTATTTAAGTTCAGGACCATGAAAAACAGAAAAGATGAGGGATCGGCGTATACCGCGGAGAGGGATGAGCGGGTCACCTGGCTAGGGCGTGTTTTGCGTCCCTCCCGGCTGGATGAGGTGCCGCAACTTTGGAACGTCCTCGCGGGACAGATGAGTCTAATCGGGCCCAGGGCCGAGTGGGTGAAGCTGGTGGAAAAATACGAACGGCAGATCCCTTTCTATCACCTGCGGCATGAGGTTCCCCCCGGTTTGACCGGGTGGGCTCAGGTGAACTATCCCTATGGTTCCAGTGTGGAGGATACGCGGGAAAAACTCAGGTATGACTTGTACTATATCCGGAATCACTCCTTTCTGCTCGATTTTCAGATTGTGTTGAAAACCGTCTACGTGGTTCTGGCCAAGGTGGGAGGAAAGTAGATCCGGAGGACAAGAGCCATGTAAATGGCGGCGGGGTTTCAGGGGTTGGAGGATTCGAGATGGGAGTGAGGGGAATCGCAGATTCACTAGCGAAAGGATTCGAGAACCAGTTTTTTGGTGAGAATTTCAGGGAGAAGTCGGGGGGCGGGATCGCCTGGGCGAAGGATCACGTACGTGGGCACACCTTCCCGACCGTAGCGTTGCAGCGCATTGGACACGGCTGGATCCCGACGGGTCCAGTCGGCGACCAAGAAGGCGACTTTGTTTTCGTGAAAGGAAGCCCGGACCTCGGGCCGGGAAAGAATAAGTCGTTCGTTGGCCTGGCAGGTCAGGCACCACGCGGCGGTGAAATCGATGAAGACCGTCCGGCCAGCAGCGAGTTGGCGATCGACCTCCGCTTCCGACCAAGGCAGCCGATCAGGATGGAGGGAAACCAGATCGGTGGAGGCGGTCTTGAGGGTGGTTGCCGGGATTACAGCCGCCAGAAGAACCAAGGCGAGACTGCCCGAGTGGACGGCGGTGGGTGGTGGAAAAATCCGTTGGCTCCGACCGTAAAAGAAAAGTCCGGTGGCGAGGCCTGCGCCTCCGATCAACAGAGGCCAGAGGGCGGCGGATCCAGAGAGGCGAAAGAGGACCCAGCCGAGCCAGCCGACGGCCAGAAGCATCGGAAGGGAGAGGATTTTTTTGAAGGTGTTCATCCAGGCACCCGGTTTGGGGAGGAAGGAAAGGAGGGAGGGAAAAAAAGAGAGCAGCAGCACGGGAGAGGCAAAGCCGAGAGCGAGAGAGGAGAAGATAAGCAGGGTGCCCACGGGGGGGAGCGCAAAGGCCGCCGCCAGAGCCACCCCCATGAAGGGGGCCGTGCAGGGCGAAGCAACGGCGACGGCCAAAAGGCCGGAAGCGAGCGCCCCGGTCCAACCATGGCCCGAGTTTTTGGAAGCCAAGCCGGAGAGAAGAACCGGAAATTCAAACAACCCCAGCAGATTGAGGGAAAGGGCCAAAAGTAGGGCGAGCAACAGCCAAACCACGGGAGGGGATTGGAGTTGGAATCCCCAGCCCAAGGCGTGACCCGAGGCGCGAAGGAGAAGGAGAAGTCCGGCCAGAAACAGGAGGGATAGGAGAACCCCGGCGCCAAAAGCAATTCCTTCGCGGCGGGAAGCGGCTCTGCTCTCCCCGGAAATTTGCACCAGATGCAGGGCTTTCAACGAAAGGATGGGGAAGACGCAGGGCATCACATTGAGAATCAACCCACCGACAAAGGCGAAGAGAAAAGTCAGGGGCAGGCCGGAGGTGGAGGGGGATGGCCAGGGGAGTGAGATGGCGAGCGCGTGATGGCCGAGGGAATCCCATGGGGTGTCGGAGACCAAAATTCCGGTGAGGGTGGCCGGAGTTTTCGCTTTTTCCCTCAGAGGGAGGCGGAGTTGCAGAAGGGTGCCGTCGGACTTGATTCCGGTTGGCTGAAAATCGTCGAGCCAATCACTTTGATCCGGAAAAAAAGAGAGTTTCCGGGTCTGATCCGAACCTGCGATCCGCAGATCGAGGAATGTGGGGTGGGACGTGGCGGTAGCCTGGACGGATGGAATTTTCACGGGAAGGGAGAGACGGGTTTTTCCGAACCGATCTGGTGAGGAGGACGGGTCCGCGGAGGAGAGCGTCAGATCCAGCACGGCGTGCCCCGGAAGACAGGCCTCCTTGCAAACGAGCCAATTGACCGCCGCTTTCAGCGTGATGGGTTCGGGTTTCCAGCCCAAGGGCGGGGTTATTTCGGTCAGGAGGGTGGTTTCATGGGTATAGCCGTAGCTGACGAGCGGTGGGGTTAGAATCCTCTCGGGAAAAGGGTATTGGAGGGGGCCGGCGGTGAAGCCGGGGGGAAGTTCCCAACTCACCGAGGGGGGCATGCCGGAGTCACCCGGATTGGACCAGTAGATGTGCCAACCGGGCTCCGGGCGAAAACAAAGCCCCACGGTGATGGTTCCCTGGCCTGGGGCGGGGCTTTCCCCCATCAGTTCCACGGTCACCTGTGGAGTTTGGGCGAGGGGCGCGGTCCAGCCGTATGTCATGGCCAAAGGGAGGAGCAGGAGGGGACCGAGGCTTTGGAAGCGCATGACTTTAAGCTAGTCTAATTTTTGCCCATGGAAACGGTTTCTGCCGAGTTTGCCAAACAGTTGCGCAACCTTCCCCATCGTCCGGGGGTGTATTTATTCCGGGATCGCTTCCATCGGGTGATCTATGTGGGCAAAGCTAGGGATTTGCACCGCCGGGTGGGGCAATATTTTCATCCCTCCAGAAAATACGGGGCGGATCTCAAGACGCGGGCCTTATTGCAAAGCATTGCCGAGTTGGAGACCCATGTGGTGAAAAGCGAGCCGGAATCGATCCTGCTGGAGGGGCGTCTGATCAAGGAATATCGGCCCCGGTACAACGTCAGCTTTCGGGATGACAAAAGGTTTCTCCTGGTCCGGGTGGATCCGGAGGAACCGTATCCGAAGTTCCAGCTGACGCGGATGCGCAAAGACGACCGCGCCCGGTATTTCGGGCCTTTTGCCCATTCCGGAGCCTTGCGGCAGACCCTCTCCCTCATGCGAAAAAAATTCGGTCTTCGCTCCTGTCGTCCGGAAATACCCGGGGAAAAGGATTACCGGCACTGCCTCGATCATGTGATCCGGAACTGCAGCGCCCCCTGCATGGGAAAGATTTCCCGGGCGGCGTACGGAGAACGGATTGTCCAGGCGTGTCAGTTTCTTGAGGGGAAAACCATGGAGATGCGGGAATCCCTCAAGGAGGAGATGAAGAAGGCGGCGGGAAGAAGGGATTTTGAGAAAGCGGCATCCCTAAGAAATCTGATCGAAGACCTGAAGAAAACCACCCGACCGGCCAAGAAATTCTTCCGCTCTCTTCCTAGCACGGTGGTGCCCGAAAAGGAGTTGGAAGCGTTGCGGGACGTTCTCCAGTTGGCGACGGTCCCGTCCAGAATCGAGTGTTTTGACATCTCCAACATTTCGGATACCCACAGCGTGGCCTCCATGGTGGTGTTTCGGGACGGGAGACCCTCCAAACCAGCCTATCGGAGGTACCGGATCCAGGGAGTGGAGGGTCAGGACGACGTTGGTTGCATGGCGGAGGTTATTCGACGGCGGTGCCGGAGATTGAAGTCGGAGGGAGTGGCACCCCCGGATTTGATGGTGGTGGATGGGGGCAAGGGACAGCTCGGAGCCGCGGTGGCGGAATTAAACCAAGCGGGATGGCAGGAGGTTCCGGTCATCGGTCTGGCCAAGCAGAGGGAGGAGATTTTCCGTCCAGGCCGGCCGGACGCCCTAGTTCTACCCCACGAGCACGGGGCTATCCGGCTATTACAGAGGGTCAGGGATGAGGCTCACCGGGTGGCCAATGGGTATCATCAACTCCTGATGAAACGTCGCATGGAGGAAAGTGAACTGGATGCCATTCCGGGAGTCAGTGCAATTCGCAAGCGGGCTCTGCTCCGGGTGTTTGGCTCGGTAGACCGAATTTCGAGTGCGAAGACCGAGGAGTTGGCCCAAGTGGAGGGGGTGGGGGAAACAGTGGCCCACGCGATCCGTGAATATTTCCAACGCAGTTAGTTCGCCGGGAATCCGGATTTTACTTGGTGGATGTCCGCCACACTCCGTCCCAGTCCCTGGGGGGAGGAGTTTTTTTGAGGGCGGGGATACGGGTCAAAAACTCGAGTGAGGGCCCGTCGTCAGGCCGGAGACGCAGACATTCCTGAAAGGCCCCGGTGGCCTCCTCCCATTTCTGTTCGCGGTAAAGTTGCAGGGCATCGGCGTAAAGGTTGACGAGTTTCTGGCCGATTCCGTCGAGCGATCCCGAGTATCCGAGGAGCTCGTAGATGCGGACCGGTTCGGCTTTTCCAAAGACGGTGACGAGGTCAATTTCCCGGGCCTCGATATGGGCTTCCGACAGGCGAAAACACTCCTCGTTGAGAAGCACCGAGGTTCCGTAAATCTTGTTGATGCCCTCCAACCGCGAGGCGGTGTTGACGGTGTCCCCGATCACGGTGAAGGATTTGGTGGTGTCGGAGCCCACGGTGCCAATGACGGTATCCCCCGTGGCGAGGGCCATGCGGGCTTGGAACTTGGGGGCGTTGCGTCGCAAGCCGGTGATCTCCGGAATTTCTTCGCGCAGTCTCTCAAAGGCTTTCAGAAGTTCGAGGCAGGCAAAACAGCCGTCCCGGGCGTGGCTTTCCCCTTCCGAAAAGGGGCTGGCCCAAAAGGCCATGACGGCATCCCCGATGAATTTATCGACGATGCCATGGTGGCGGCGTACCGATTGAGTGGAGACCGTGAAGTATCGATTCAGCAATTTCACCAAGCTGGCTGCGGTCAACTGCTCCCCCATGGTACTGAAGTTGGAAATATCGCAGAAAAAAATAGTGACCCGACGTCGTTCGGCCACTTCCTTTAGTTCGCCGGTGGAAGTGTCGACCACATTGGCGACGATCCGAGGGTCGAGAAACTGGCCGAAAGCCTCGCGCAACTTTTCCTTGGATTTGAGCTGCTCAACCATCTGGTTGAAGGAGTCGGTCAATTCACCAATTTCGTCCTTGGAGGTGATGGGCAACGGATCGGCCAATTCCCCATCGGCCGTTTTGCGAAAAGCCACCGTCAGGCGGTGGAAGGCGGTTTGCAGGCGTCCTGTGATCACGAGGAAAACGAGGAGACCCAAAACCCCGGCGACGGCAAAAATCGCCAGATTTGTCCAGATAATGGTGAAAATGTTCGCGGCTGTTTCGGAAGCGGAATCCAGGATGAGACGGTTGGCGGCTTGTCGGGTTTTCTCGTAGATCGGGTCCAAGTTGGAGTATTCCTCCATTTTCAGGAGGCTGGCCTTGGCTTCGGCCGGTTTGCCCTTGGAACCAAGGTCAATGGTTTGCAGCGCGGTCTGAACGAAGCCCATGGTCTGTTCGTTCAGGTTTTTGAGGGAGCCGAGCAATTTGGCCATGACCAGACGGTCCTCGATGTCGTTGCGGGAATCGTTGCTGCCTTTTTCGCACAGGTCGATCGCCTCGGCGAAGAGACGGTTGACGATCTCCTCCAACTGCTTGGCTCGGGCGAGGTGATGCTGGATCTTTTCCGGTTCCATGACGCGGAGCTGCTCTGACATGTCATGGGCGAGGAGTTCCAATTCATAGGTATAGACATCCAGGGCGTTAACGTTGGCCATGATCGGAACGTGATATTCAGCGATCCCGCGGACTTCCTCGCCGGAGTCCTTGACGAAGTAGAGGGTCACGGTGAGGGCCACGGCGAAAAGAACCAGGAGGGCGACAACGCCCGACATGATTTTGGCCCTTAGAGATGTGCCCATTCCTTCAAGGTACAAGAATCCCCGGCCTGTTTCGAGGCATGAAATGGGGTGAGGATGAAGTGGAAGGATTAGGCTTTTGCGGCTGTGACGAGCCACAGGCCTTCTTCACCTCGGGGATCGAGGAATCGGGCAACCCTCTCCAGGTGGGCGAGGCGGATCCAGGATTCGACCTGGAGTGAAGTGGGGCGGCGTGAGGCGAAGACGACCCAATTCCCGGTTCTGGCGAGCCAGCGGGCTTCCACCCGGGCGAGGGATTTCTGGCGGGGATCCGGAAAAACACCAAATACCAATTTTCCCGTAGGGAGGCTTGGGCGATAACGACGAACGGCTTCCTCCAGCCAAACCCGGGTAGGCTCGTTGTCGTACTGAGGCAGAATCCTACGTGTCCCGGCTAAGCCCGACCGACCAGGTGCCAGGTTGGCGCTGAGAAGAAGATAATCATTTGGAAGCATAATTCGGGAAATCCTTCGCAACAGGGGCAAGGGGTCCAAGTTTGGAATCACCCCAAAAAGGGTGATGAGTCGAGGCCCTGGGAGACGGGTGAACCAGGATGGGAGGCGGGTGGTTAGATCGACCCGGTAAGCAGACCTTTTTTGGGCGGGAAGGCGAGAGGCGGCTCGGCGGGCGAGAGGCAGGTTGATGTCGGCGGTCCATAGACAGGCCGGAGGGGACATCTTTTCGAGGAGGAGGGATTCCTTGGCTCCATCGGCACAACCAAGGGCAACGCAGGTATAGGGTAACCTTAATTTTTTACGCAACAGGGGAGCGGGTTGCTGATAGAGCCGGCGGATGGAAGGCCGCTGTAGGAAAGGGGAGCATGCCTGATAGACATTTTTCCAGAGTCGACCCAAGGCGGGGGATTCGTAAAGGGCAGAGGCGGGAAGCTCGCGGGTCACCTCTTCAGTGTAGATTAGGCCGACGACGGGAAGAAGGTTTCCGTTGGGATAAGTCGAATTGGCAGGGAATTCCTGAAAAAACCGCCGCCCGAACCATCCGCTGAGGGCGGGGGTGCGGGCGACAGTATCGCCACCAAATTTCTAGAAGGTCATGCCAGGCGGACAAGACCGCCCCGGTTGACGAGCTTCCGGAAGTATTCGGGGAAGTTTTCCTCCTTGAGCAGACGGCGACGGAGCTTGCTCAGGGCCGAGTTCTGGATCTGACGGATGCGTTCCCGGGTGACGTGGAGTTGATCTCCGACCTGCTCCAGGGTTTTTTCTTCCTGGTTATCATCCAAGCCGAAGCGGAGGCGGAGAATCTCCATTTCCCTAGGGCTCAGGATTTCCAGACTACGGGAGACCGCTTCCCGAAAGTCGACTTTGGCGTGCTCTTCCGTCGGATCAACGGCCACGGGATCCGCCAACAGGTCAACGAGAGAGCCGTCATCGCCTTCCTGTCCGATGGAGACATCCAGCGATACGGTTCCGGCCGAGACCTCGCGGAGCTTGGTGACGCGCCCGGTTTCGATCTGCAATTCATCGGCTAGTTCGGCATCGGTGGGTTCGCGGCCCAATTCGTTCCCTAGCGCGGAGCTGACCCGGCGCAAACGTTGGATTTTGTCAACCAAGTGGACAGGGAGTCGAACCGTTTTGCCTTGGTTGGCCAAGGCACGGCGGATGGACTGCTTGATCCACCAGCAGGCATAGGTGCTGAACTTCACTCCACGGCTGGGCTTGAAGCGGTCGACTGCTTTCATTAGTCCAAGATTGCCTTCGGATATGAGGTCAAGGATCGGCAATCCACAATGGTTGTAATCGGCGGCGATTTTCACCACGAGGCGGAGGTTAGATTTGATCATCAACTCCCGGGCATGGTTTTCGCCCCGGCGGACGCGGCGGGCGAGGCGGGTTTCTTCCGTACGGTTGAGGAGTGGGGTTTCCCCGATGCCTTTCAGGTAGGACTGAAGGGCTGCGGGGAGATCCTTTTCCCGGGGGAGGACCCCCTGATTCCGGGTGGCTTCGGTTTTTGTTTTCATACTAGGTTAGACCGGCGGGGTAGGGGAACGTTCGGACTTTTTTTTGGGGTGTATTTCCCCCTGAGAGGGGAGAGAGGTGAAGTTCCTTGGGGATCATGTCCCGAAGCAGTTCTTCCCGGGTTCGTCCGGTACTCGCCTGGAGAGCCAAGAGGGCGTTTTCCAACTCCGGATCAGCCCAGTGCGCCGCGGTCATGACGAAATTATGAATGCTAGATGGGAGGGAATCCAAGTTACGTCTTGGTGAAATTTTCCCGGCTTGCCGACCCGAGGCGGGGGCGCAAAATGCCCACATGATCACACGCCGCGGTTTTTTGGGGCTGATTCCGGGAATCGGCTTGGCCAAGGGTTGGGCCGGGGTTGGGAGCGGGGTTCCGACCCGGAAGTTTGGCCGCCATGACGAGCAGGTCAGTGTTCTGGGTTTTGGAGGTCATACCCTAGCCCTGTCGAAAGACATCCGGGAGGCCACGAGGATCGCGCATGAGGCGGTGGATCGTGGTGTGACCTTTTTTGACAACGCCTGGTGTTATCACAAAGGGCGGGCGGAGGAGTGGATGGGCCAAGCTTTGCAGGGTATCCGGGACAAAGTGTTCCTCATGACCAAATGTTGCACTCACCAGAACCCCCTACCGCAAGGGGGCAAGGAAGGTGCCATGAAGTTTCTGGAAGAATCCCTAAGGAGACTTCAGACCGATCATGTGGATCTGTGGATGTTGCATGAGATGAAGAGTGTCGCCGAGGTGGAGAAATTTTATGGGCCCGGGGGAGCGGCGGAGGCGTTCGATTTGGCCAAGAAGCAGGGGAAGGTCCGTTATCTCGGTTTTACGGGGCATGATGAGCCCGAAGTTCATCTGAAAATGATCCAAGGCGGATATCCCTTTGACGCCTCCCTCCAGCCGGTTTCCGCTCTCGGAACCTTGCATTCCCGGCGTTTTGAAACCGAGGTCATCCCCGCCTTGGCCGAGAAAAAAATTGCGGTCATTGGGATGAAGGGATTCGGGGGAAGCAAGAGATCAAGCGAGAAGGGGCTCATGACCGCGGAAAAGGTGATGCGTTACTCCCTCAGTTATCCCGAGGTCTGCACGCACATGATCGGCGTCGACCAGTTCCCCTATGTGGAGCAGGCGGTACTAGCTTCGTCCAAGAGCCCGATGACCCCGGAGGAGAGGAGAGCCTTCGTCGCCTGGTGTGATCAGCGGGGCGGCGCGGAATATGCCATGCACTGCCAACCGGGGCATCGGGATGGCAGTTGCTGTGGAGGGGCGGTGGCCTGATTTCGGGTTGAAGTTTGCCTTTCTGGTGTTGGGGTACGCGATCTCGATGGCGGGTTCGAATTTGCTTTTTAAGTTGGCCTCGGAAAAAGAGGGAACGGCCTGGTGGCTCTGGTTTTTGGCGGGCAATGTGGCAGGTTTCGGGTGTCCGGTGCTGATCACCTATGCTTTGAGGGAGCAGAGCCCCCATCTGGTTTATGCCTTCACCCTGGGAGCGGGTTTCGTCTTGGTGCAGTTGGCCGGGTGGTGGTTTTTTCGTTCCCCCATCACTGGCATGCAGATGGGAGGATTGGTTCTGACGGCTTTGGGTTTGGTGATGCTGCAGTTGGGCCGGGCCTAAAGAGAGCCGACCGCCAAGGCGACGGCTGCCAGAAGAAGAGCGGCTCCGGCCAGACGGGTCACGAGGACTCTCCGATCCATCGCGGCGGCACCACCCCCGGCGGCACCTTCCAGGAGCACGGCCCAGAGGCCGCGGGTGGCGTACACCACGTTGGTGGCGGTGGCGTGGCCGAAGATTCCGATCACGAGAATCACCATGGAGGTCTGGAAGCCGATCACGCCGGAGGAGATAAAAACCGGCCAACGGGATGCGGGGGGCAGGAAGGCGGAGGAGATGTTCGGGCGGGCAGAGAAGAAAAGAAGGGGCGTGAGGACGGCCAGGGTGCTGAACATGATTGGTTGAAACCAGCCGACTCCGATCGAGCGGGCGTACTTTTGCACGGTGATGTCGGTAACCGCAAAAAAGAAGGCGGCCAAAAGCGCCCAGAGGGTGGTTTTCCGGTCGATTTTTCCCAAGGTCCCCGGACGGATGGTGGAGGATGGGGTGAAGGAGAGCAGGGTCACAGCCACACTCGTCAGGAAAGCCCCTCCGATGAGTCCAAGGCTAATTTTCTCCTCAAGGAGAAAAGAGGAGAGCAGGGCGACAAAAACGGTTTTGGTACCGAGGAGGGGTGTGGCGTGGGAAAGATCCCCGCGGGCAAGGGCGCGGATGGCGCAGAATCGGCCGAAAAACAGGGCGGAGCCGGCGGCCGCGGCGGCCAGAAACCCGTGGGGATTGGATTGGCCGGGAAAAAAGAAAATGAGAGGTGCAGACCATCCCGCCATGGCCAGGTTGGAGAGGGCGGTAACGATCCGGGAGCCAGCGCCCCGACGAAGTCCCAATTTCAAACCCCAGGAGCCAACGGCGTAGAGAAAGGAGGCCAACAAAGGCAAGGCCAAGGGCATAGCCAAGGATGCATGATCCAAGTCTTCCCGCCAACTTTCGGCGAGTACTTGCCCCCGGGGCGTGGGGTCGGTAGCAAAGGAGAATGATTCGTGAATTTATTCCGGTCCTGTTTTCGCTCGGGATGGCTTTGGCCGTGGCCTTGGGGGGAATCGGGCTGGGGATCGTGCTGGGAAAGGTGGGTCGGCGGAACCGCGGCAAGGATATGGCGTACGAGTGCGGGAAAGATCCGGTAGGCTCTTCGTCGGCCCGTTTTTCCGTGAAGTTCTATCTCGTGGCGATGATTTTTATCCTTTTCGATATTGAGGTGATCTTTATGTATCCATGGGCGGTCAGTTTGGCGGGCTTTCGCCAAAGTGGTCTGGGTTGGCAGATTTTCGGTCTGATGATGGCGTTTGTCCTGCTGGTCGAGGTCGGGCATTTGTACGCCTTCAAGAAGGGCGTCTTTGATTGGAACAAACGAGGCTAGTTCGAAGGGATCGAAGATTTTAGAAGAGAGGGCTGAAACGATGCGGGGAGGTTTTTCCCCTGCACGAGGATCTGGTGAGTTTTGCCAAAAAAGCCGGGATGGGTGAGGTGCTGAAAATTGCGAATCCATTTTTCGGGAAGTGTTTGCCCGTCTGAAAGGAGGGGTTGGGCAAGGCGGGTGAGAGCTTGGGAGAGATCGACCAGGCCCAGGTTTTGCAAGCCCTCCTGTTCGGCTACTTGCATCAGTTCGGTGCAGTTCACGTGGGAAGTGAGATCCTGCTTTCCGGGGTCGAGCAAGGGGTCGGAGGAGTGACGGTGTTGGCGAAGGGCCACCAAGGTGCCGGCGGACCGTGAGGGATGATAGAGATCCTTCGCGGGCAGACCATAATCCAGAGTAAGAATAATCCCCTGCGCAATCTTGCGGGCGAGCGATCGAATCCAAGCGGAGGCGAGGGGGCGGATTTCCGCGGTGAAGCCCTCCAGCGTTGGCACATTCCAACGGTGCAACTCGGCCAGTAGTTCGGCGGGGGCAGGCTGCTCTTCCCATGTAAATCGTTCTCCCGAGTAGGAGACAAAAAGCTCCTGCCAAATCCCTTGGCGATAACGGGCCAGACGAACCGGAAAGCTGTCGATCAATTCGCAGGAATAGAAAAAACACGGAGTCCTCTGGGGTGAAAAAGATTCCAAATCCTGATGCCAATGGATGGGGATCGTTTCTTGTAGATCCGCCAGAGTGCTCTTCTGTCGATCGGTCAGGGCGGGAGAGGGTTCCAGCAAGTGGAGTTGGGTGGCTTTCTTCAGTTTTGGGTGGTGGGTCGTCATGGCGTTCAGAAGATCAGCTGCGAGCAGTCCCCGGTCCGCTCCCTGCTCCATTAGATGGACGGCAGGAGGCCGTCCCAAGGCCGCATGCCACTCATCGGCCTGTCTGGCGAGCAACTGTCCTAGAACGGGACCGGCTGAAACCGGGGTCAGAAAATCGCCCTGGATTCCCGTTCGAGTGTGTCCGCAGGAATAAAAACCGTGATGAGGATGGTACAGGGCGGACTGCATAAACAGGTCGAAGCGAATCGGGCCGGAGTCCTGAATCTTTTGCGCCAATTCCATTGCAAGGGGTGAGGTCAAGATCCATGCATCTTATTCCATACCCGCCATGGGGGGAAGATTGACGGGGGCGCACGGAGAATTATGTTCCTTCGCATGAAGATTCGGGTGTTCGCCCTGAGCCTGCTTTTCCCTTGGGCGGGATTTGCCCAGAGCACGGAGGATTTGGCAAATCTGCCTTCCACCAAACCGGAGCAAAAGCTGCCCACGCTGGACGAGGCTGAGCCCAAGCCCGCTCTGCCCCAAGGTTCCTCCACCCCCTCCCTTTCCATTCCAAAGCTCCGCTCCCCTGCCGAGGAGGAGAAAAAAATCAAGAATCAGGATTGGGCTGCTCAGGGAATGCAGGAAAAACAGGAGGCCGCCAAAAAAAAGCAGCAAGAGGAGACGGTGCAGGCTGAGGCTAAAGCACAACAGATGGTTTCTCAGGAACAGGCAAAGTCCACCAAGAAAGGCTCCGTCGGGGATCCGGCCATTTCCAAGAGTTCCACCGATGGTTTGGTGGAAACCGACAAGGCCAAGCTACCCGCCGTCACCGGTATCGAAGGGGTCAAACCCCGGGCCAGCGACTCCGGAGACGGTCGAGTGCAGCCCATCTTCGACTCCTTCACTGGTCCCTCTTCCACGAGCCCTATGGGAAAAGATTATCAGTCCGGCGCGAAGCCCATTATGCCTCCCAGTGGTTCCTCGGATGGCAGGATGATGCTACCTCCGAAAGCTCCGGAGCCTCCCTCTGGGGCATACAAGAAGATTTCCGAAGATCCGAATGCCTTACCTGCAAAAGCTGAAACACCCAAGGCACCCCAGCCGAGCAAACCAAAAGTAGAAGGGAAAAACCCACCTCCCGGAAATCCCCTGACTCCCGGTCACCCGGCTGGCTATTCTCCGTACGACAACACACGGATTGTGCCCGACCCGCGGTCCTCGCGCAGATTCTGAGTCCTCCCCGTGCTGGGCCTTCGTCATTGCGGCTCGGGAGCAAAAGGAAGAACCTAGGTGGGTGCCGTTTTTTTTCCCTTTTCCGAATACCTTTGGTTCTACGCGGGATTCCTAATCTTTGTTCTTCTGATTTTGGCCTTGGATCTCGGGGTATTCCACCGCCAAGCCCATGAGGTAAGTCTTCGGGAAGCGACGGGGTGGAGCGTGGTCTGGATCACCTTGGCCTTCCTCTTCAACGTTGGTTTCTATTTCTTCGCCCGCCACGCGTTGGCCCATGATCCGCGTCTCTTGGCGGTGCCGGGTTTCGATCCCTCGGTGGCGGCCCGCCAGTCGGCCCTGGAATTTTTGACGGGGTTCGTCGTGGAAAAGTCCCTGGCGGTGGACAATATCTTTATCTTTGTCGTGGTCTTTAATTTTTTTGCCATTCCGGCGAAATACCAGCATCGGATTCTCTTTTACGGGATCCTGGGAGCCCTTCTTTTCCGGGTGATCTTCATCGCCCTTGGGGCGGTGCTGTTGCAGATCGCCTGGGTTTCGATTCTTTTCGGAGTTTTTCTCATTTTGACCGGAGCCAAAATCCTTTTTTCCCCGGACAAGCCGATCGATCCCTCGACCAACCCCTTGATTCGTTTTTTGCAGGGCTGTCTCCCTGTCCACCCCCGCCTGGAAGGGGAGCGGTTTTGGGTGAAGGTCCGGGGGCGCTGGATGGTGACCCCCTTGATGGTGGCCCTCCTGTTCATTGAAATCTGTGACATCGTTTTTGCCGTGGATTCGGTTCCGGCGATTTTTGCCCTCACCAAGGAACCGTTGATTGTCCTGACCTCGAACGTCTTTGCGATTCTCGGTCTCCGTTCCCTCTATTTTCTTTTGGCGGGGGTTATCGATAAATTCCATTTCCTGAAATATGGACTGGGATTGGTCCTGGTCTTTGTTGGGCTCAAGTTGGCCTGGTTGAATGAGGTATTTGGCGGGAAGTTTCCGATCACCTGGTCCCTGGCCATCATCACCGGGTTGGTTGGTAGTTCCATCGCCTGTTCTTTGCTTTGGCCGGCTTCTGCTGCGAACCGAAAATAAAAACCCCCGGCAGGGTTGGCCCGCCGGGGGTTTCAAGAATCCGAGTTTTAGTAACGGTAGTGTTCGGGCTTGAAGGGGCCTTCGACCGGGACGCCGAGGTAATCGGACTGCTCCCTGGTCAATTTGGTCAGCTTCACCCCGATCTTTTCCAGATGTAGGCGGGCCACCTCCTCGTCGAGCTTCTTGGGGAGAACGTAGACGGCAGGTTTGTAGACGGTGCGGTTTTTCCACAGGTCG
>Ga0214917_10003208_pt1 | contig 19163 bp, 16 predicted proteins | sample LL_1208_BB_MetaG_FD_177983 | JGI IMG/M metagenome (GOLD analysis project Ga0214917, IMG submission 177983) | Freshwater microbial communities from Lake Lanier, Atlanta, Georgia, United States - LL_1208_BB | ecosystem: Environmental > Aquatic > Freshwater > Lake | place: USA: Georgia | collected...
ACTATGACTCCGTAACGACGAATGTGAGTGTGACGGTGGCCAAGGCGATCCCGACGATCAGCGTAGTGCCGACGGCAGGTGGAATTACCTACGGACAAACGTTGGCCAGCTCCACGCTCTTGGGCGGGTCGGCAAGTGTGGCAGGGGGCTTTGCTTTCAACAGTGCCTCAACCACCCCCAATGCGGGGACTTCCTCGCAAAGTGTGACCTTCACCCCGACGGACACGGCCAACTATGACAGCGTAACGACGATTGTGAGCGTGACGGTGGCCAAGGCGACACCGACGATCAGCGCTGCGCCCACGGCCAGCGGAATTACCTACGGTCAGACGTTAGCCAGCTCCACGCTCTCAGGCGGAACGGCAAGCACGGCCGGAACCTTTGTTTTTACGACTCCCTCGTTGGCACCCGATGCCGGCGCAGCAAACCAAGGCGTGACCTTCACCCCGACGGATACGGCCAACTATGACTCCGTAACGACGAATGTGAGTGTGACGGTGGCCAAGGCGACCCCGACGATCAGCGTGGTGCCGACGGCCAGCGGAATTACCTACGGCCAAACGTTGGCCAACTCCACGCTCTCGGGTGGAACGGCGACCACGGCTGGAACCTTTGCTTTTACGACGCCTTCCACGGCGCCTAATGCCGGGACGGCGAACCAGGGGGTGACTTTCGCCCCGACAGACACGGCCAACTATGACTCCGTAACGACGAATGTGAGTGTGACGGTGGCCAAGGCGACTCCGACGATCAGTATTATACCCACCGCCAGCGCGATCACCTATGGGCAGACGTTGGCGGCCAGCGTGCTAAGCGGGGGAAGCGCGAGTACGGGTGGCAGTTTTGCGTTCACCACGCCCTCGATATCTCCGAGCGCGGGGGCGACTAGCCAAGGGGTGACGTTCACCCCGACAGACACGGCTAATTACAACACGGAGACGGCGATCGTGAGCGTGACGGTGAACAAGGCCAGTTTGACGGTGAGCGGGTTGAGCGGAAAAAATAAAGTGTATGATGGAACCCGGACGGCAGATGTGACCGGTTTGGCCGGGTTGAGCGGCCGGGTGGGCGGAGATGGCTCGCTCGACGTGGCCTTGACGGGTTCACTGACCTTTGAGTTTGTGGATGCCAATGTAGGAACCAATAAGACGATTGCCGTATCCGGCGGAACCCTGACGGGACCGAAGTCGGGCAACTACGAGTTGAGCTACCCGACCAACCTGAAAGCCGACATCAGTGCGGCCAGTTTGCCCACGGTGACTTTCTCTTCTCCGGCAAGCCTGGTCTACGACCGCACGGCCAAAGTCTTTACTGCCAGCGCAACGGGTCCCAGCAGCCTGACGCTGAACTACACCGGAAGAAATGGAACGGTCTACAACAGCGGGACAGCACCAAGCCAGGTTGGAGATTATACGGCCAGTGTGACAACCAGCGATGGGAATTACAGCGGCTCACAGACGCAGGAATTCTCCATCACAGCGAAGGGTTTGACCGTTTCGGGGGCGGCCGCAACCAGCCGCGCCTTTAATGGTACGACCAATGTGGTCGTCAGCGGTGGCTCTTTGGCAGGATTGGCCAGCGGAGACACGGTCAATCTGGGTGGAAGTCCGACTGGCACCGTGTCCACACCCACGGTGGGTACCAACATACCGGTGATGGTCACGGGCTACGCAATTAGTGGCGCCGATGCGGGCAACTATGTGTTGGCCCAACCGACCGGAGTGACAGTGGATATCACCAAGGCATCTCAATCGATCAGCTTTAACCTGACGAATTCGGTGCTGAGCAGTGTTGGGAGTGTCAGCCTCTCGGCGACCTCCACCTCAGGCCTTCCGGTCACGTTCGCAAGCTCTTCTCCTTCGGTGGCCACGGTGACCGGCAACACCCTGAACATCGTCGGGCCCGGATCGGTGACGGTTACCGCCCAGCAGCCTGGTGACGAAAACTATGAACCGGCCTCCAATGTTGACAGAAGCTTGCAGGTTCTGGACGCAGATTTGCCGGTGACCGGCGCAGATTCCTTCACGGCTTCCCCGAGGCCGGAAATGACCACCAAGTTTTCCTTCGCCCAGCTGCTGACCAATGATCGGCCTTCCGCCAATTCTGCCGACACACGTTCAGTGACCATCACCCAAGTGGCAAGCAGCAGCTCTTTGGGGGGTGCACTCCGCACCAAGGGCTCCTGGGTGATTTATCAACCTCCGACCGGGGTTTCGTCGCCTGCCGTGGATACCTTTACCTATGTGATCTCCAATGGAATCAAAAGCGTCACGGGGACGGTGACCCTGTCTCTGGTCAATCCGGATTACACCGTCAGCGTGAATGTGGAGAGGGTTCAGAACCGGGTGGGGGGGGGGAAGTGGGTGACGTTTGGAGTCATGCCCGGGATGACTTTCGAGGTGATTGCCAGCAGTGATCTGACCACTTGGACAGTGATCCAGAGCAGCGCCACCTCGCAATCAGACGGCAGGTTGGTGGTGGAGGATCCGGCAGCCGGAAGTACGCGGTTCTACCGGCTGCGTTGGATCCCATAGCTTGGCCTTGGTCCAAGTTGCAGAGCCCCAGGAGCGTTTCGAATGAGGGCGTACGGACGAAAGGGGATTCGTTTTTTAGTCCTTAGTCATGGAGGAAAAATGAAAGGCTAAAACCTCCCGCCATCACGAAAGACTAAACCCCTAAAAGTTTTTTTATTCCTTCGACTTGGTTTCCGAGGTGTCAGTTTTGAGCTTGTTGTAGTCAGCTTTCATTTCTTGCAAGGCCTGGGTGACCTCTTCGGCCGACTTTTTGGCGGCATCCGTGACCTTGCTGGCGGCCTGAATGGAGGCGGCATTCAGCTCGGTGGTGAAGTAGGTCTGGACCTCCTGCAATTTATCAACGGCCTTGGTTAGTTTGGCCCCGATGGCGCGGACTTTCTTGTCCACTTCGGTGTACTCCTGTTTGGCTTTGTCCATGCGTGTCTGACTGATGGTTTTCAGGTCGCCCTGCATCTTGGCCAAATCGGATTCCCAGTCCTTGAAACGGGCATCTGCCACCGAGCGGAACCGGTCAATCCGGTCGGAAAGGGTGGCTTGGACATCCTTGTAGTCCTTGAGCTGGTCGGTGAAATCCTCGTAGGCATCCCGGGGCTTGTCCGACTCGGCGGAGATGCGGTTGAGCTGGTCGACAGCTTCTTGGAGCTCCTTGATGGTCTTGTCGATCAAGGCTTCGATCTTTTCGAGGTTGGTGGTCATTTCCCGCGCCTTTTCGGCGGTGTCGGAGGCGGGGAGGGATGTCGCAAAGAGGACCAAGGCTAGGGCCGGTAAAAGGGATTTGTACATGAGGTGGATATAGTTTGCGGATGAGAGGCGGAAAGGAAAAATTAGGCTGTAGGCTAGAGACTATAGGCTGTTAGGTAGTATTGAACCTATGCGCTTGAAACCTCTTGTAGCCTGCAGCCTGCAGCCTGTCGCCTTTCTCACGCTTTTCCTGCGGGCGACGGTTTTTTTATCGTCAGCGTCTCCCGACGAACGGCTCTTGGAGGTGACACCGGACAATGTTCCGGGGGTCGTGCTCGAGATGAGGTATGCGATGGAGAGAAACATCACCCGGAAGCCTATCTACCCGGACGGGAAAGCTTGGTTAAGACGGGAGACGATCCACAAACTGGCCAAGGTGTCCCGGAATTTAGAGGAGAAGGGGTATCGGCTGGTGATATGGGATGCGTGGAGGCCGGCCTACGCGCAAAAGGCGCTATGGGCGGCTAAACCGGACGGCCGCTTTTTAACCCCCCCGAACAAGATCAGCCGGCACATGAGAGGGACGAGTGTCGATCTCTCTTTGGCTGACAAGAGCGGGAAGATCCTGGAGATGCCGAGCGATCACGATGAGTTCAATGCGAAGGCGGATGAGGACTTTTCCGACGTGCCCAAGGAGGTCGCAAAAAGGGCGCGAGTTCTGAGAAACGCCATGTTTGCCGCCGGCTTTTCCGGGGTACCAGACGAGTGGTGGCATTATGACCTTAGAGACTGGGCTAACTATGAGGCGATTGAGACAAAGTAGATAGGAGTTAGGAGATAGGGGGGAGGAAGATGGGGATGAAGATGAGGCGGGATGAGCGGACGGATGGGCAGTAAGGGTACGGACGGCTGACCCCAGCCGTCCTAGGACGCGTGGGGTCACGCGTCCGTACCTTGACTTGATAGGTTGAATCGCCGGTAGGGCGGGGTCGATGACCCTGCAGTGGTGTTTGTTAAATCTTTGAATCTTCAGACTCGGCGGCCTCATCGAGGCCGCCCTACCGATGGCTTAAAAACGCCGGCATGGAACATTCGGCGCATGGTTTGGCACGGCAGAAGTCTTTGTAGATCTGGAGCAGGCCTTCCCGGGCGAGGTGGGTGCGAACGTCGGGAGGGGGAAAGGGAACGCCCAAGAGTCGCATGGAGGCGGAGCGAAGCAGACCGGCATCCCCACCCGCAGGCCAGTTTTCCATGCGAGAACCAAGTTCGGACTCCGTGAGGTCGGCCAAGGGGGCCAGGACCTGAAAGAGAAGCGCGGTCGCGCGGTCCGCGCCGACCAGGCGGGAAGGGGAGGATATAACGCGTCCATCCCAGCTGGAGTGATGATCCCAGTAGTGGTGAGAGGAAGAGCGCAGAAGTTTAAGAAAAGCGGGCGAATTACCTTTACCAACAGCCTCTGTAAGACCCCTCCAAACAATAGGATTAGAAAGACAAGATAGGGCAGCCAGGCGGCGGTACGGGGAGTTGTTGGGACGGGTGGAGCCGAAGCGCCAACCATCGGATGGAAGAATATGAGGGCTCCAGAGCTCGCGTTGTAGCCACCATCGCTTCCAGAGCTCTTTAACCCATGGCAGGGCTCGGGGGTTGACAAGGGAGCGGGTCGGGTCGGGAAGAAGGTGGGCTACCCCGTAGAGGGCGGCTTCGCGATCCACGGGATCGGATATGGCCAAGAGCTTTTGGATGGAGACGGACCTGGCCAAAGAGGCAAAGGACTCACGATTTTCGGAAAAACCGAGACCTTCAGCCAAGCCGATCCAAGTTGCTTGGTCGAAACCGAAAGAAGCGATGCGGGCTTGGGCGAGCGTGCGCCGGAGACGGAGTCGGTGCCAACCGGCCTCCTCCAGGATATCTTTGAGTTTTTCCAGGGGCAGCGAAAGAAGAAGAGGATGACATTGGCCGGGCTTTTCACCGGCAAGGATTTCCGTTGGGGAGGTCCGGAAGAGGGAGATGAGTTCGGTGAGAGGTGCGGCGAGTTGATGTTCCAGCGCAATTTGGCGGATGCCGGGGGTAGGAGTATGGAGGAACCCTGGATCCGTCTGCCAAAAAACGTGAAGGACCACATTTTCATAGGCGGGATTGGCGGAATGGGCATGGGCATCCCAATCGGAGGAGTGGCGGTGCAGTTCGACATCACCGGAGCGAATTTGGTTATCGGAAGTTAAAAAAGAGGCGCTGAGAAAATCGGGACCGGCCCGGTGATTCCAGATGCCGGAATGGAGGAGATTGATTCTTTCGCCGGCGAGGGTCGTGAGAGGATTCCGAATGAGTTGTTCGAACCAGATCCGCTGAAGCACCGACTCTGAAAGGATGGGGCCGGGCTCCTCTCGCAGGAGATTTTCGCAAACCCAGCGGCGATACGTGACGGGCATGAGGATAAAACCGGAAAAGGGAGAAAAGGATGCGGAGATTTTTTCGGAAAAGGGGGATCGGCATTGGCAACGTCAAGTAGGGGTACGGACGGCTGACCACAGCCGTCCTAGGACGCGTGGGGTCACGCGTCCGTACCGAAACTCTGTGTGTCGGGCTTCCATTGATAGGGCCATTTACGAGAATTTGGCAGCAAACAAGCTCGGACGGGATTCTGCTCAATATAATTCCACTTTTGCTCAAGTGATTCATGACAGCGGATGCGATGGTCGAAAAATCCCCTATGCCAACGAATACCCACGATTTTTCCAAGAATGCGTTTAAAATCTCCTATCAGCTGTGAAAAACGCTCCTGCTCATTCGGTTGTACGATCAAATGAATATGATCCGGCATCCATAAAGCGATGGAGCAGAACCAACGCCCTCTCCGATGATATTCGCTAATTGTATGTGAAATAGGGACCAACCTTTCAGGCCAACAAAGTTGATTGAAGCCCTTTGGGCGTGTGCAGATGGTGATAAAGAATTCTGAATATTGAACACCCCATGGGGTTTCATGCCTTAACCACTTTCTCATGAGGATAAAACCGGAAAAGGGAGAAAAGGATGCGGAGATTTTTTCGGAAAAGGGGGATCGGCATTGGCAACGTCAAGTAGGGGTACGGACGGCTGACCACAGCCGTCCTAGGACGCGTGGGGTCACGCGTCCGTACCGAAACTCTGTGTGTCGGGCTTCCATTGATAGGGCCATTTACGAGAATTTGGCAGCAAACAAGCTCGGACGGGATTCTGCTCAATATAATTCCACTTTTGCTCAAGTGATTCATGACAGCGGATGCGATGGTCGAAAAATCCCCTATGCCAACGAATACCCACGATTTTTCCAAGAATGCGTTTAAAATCTCCTATCAGCTGTGAAAAACGCTCCTGCTCATTCGGTTGTACGATCAAATGAATATGATCCGGCATCCATAAAGCGATGGAGCAGAACCAACGCCCTCTCCGATGATATTCGCTAATTGTATGTGAAATAGGGACCAACCTTTCAGGCCAACAAAGTTGATTGAAGCCCTTTGGGCGTGTGCAGATGGTGATAAAGAATTCTGAATATTGAACACCCCATGGGGTTTCATGCATTAACCACTTTCTCATGAGGATAAAACCGGAAAAGGGAGAAAAGGATGCGGAGTTTTTTTCGGAAAAGGGGGATCGGGGTTGGTCGTCAAGCAGGGGTACGGACGGCTGACCCCAGCCGTCCTAGGACGCGTGGGGTCACGCGTCCGTACCGTTGCTTGTAGCAAGAAAGCCTGCAGGGCCCTCAGTGTTGTTGGGGAAGGGGAGTTATGTTATCGTCTGATAATGAGGATATTGCGAGTCTTGGCATTGGGTCTGATGACAATGCCAGTGTGGGCCATGGCTCCACAGGACGAGCCGGTGGTGAAGGTGGTGGAGAAGGTGAGGCCGGCGGTGGTGAATATCTATACCGAACGGATTGTGGAGCAACAGGTGGTGGACCCGATCGACGCTTATATGAATCAGTTTTTTGGAGGAGGCATGGCGCGTGGGAACCGGATCCTGCAGACGCCGGTGCGGAATCTGGGTTCGGGGCTGATTATCCGACCGGACGGTTACATTGTGACGAACCAGCACGTGGCCAGTCGGGCCGACAAGCTGAAGATCCGGGTCACCCTCGCCAACGGGAAGGATTACGAGGCGAAGCTTCTGCGGGATGATGACCTGCAGGATCTGGCGCTGATTAAAATCGATTCACCCGAAGCCTTGCCGTTTCTTGGCTTGGACAAACTCTCCCCGAATTTGCTCGGGCAGACGGTTTTGGTTTTGGGGAATCCGGTCGGATATGAAAGCAGCGTGAGTGCGGGAATCCTCAGCGCGAAAGACCGGACCCTGACGATCGGGGATCTGACCATGGACGGCCTTTTGCAGACGGATGCAGCGATCAATCCGGGCAACAGCGGGGGACCTCTGGTGGACTCGGAAGGGGATTTGGTGGGATTGAGTTCGGCCAAGATGTCGGTGGCTCAGAATCTTCCGGTGGAAAGCATTGGCTTTGCCATTCCGGCCGAGCGGGTAAAGAGATTTGTGGAGGATGCGATCGCGATCGTGGAAGGGAAGAAGGCCCCTCCGCCCGAGCGTTCGGCGGCAGTGGTGTTGAAGGAAAGGTTCGGATTGGGATTGAAAGACCTTTCGCCGGAGGAGTCGGTGCAGTCAGGTTACGCCGGCCGGCAAGGCCTGTTGGTGGTGGGGATCGACAAAGGGAGCCCGGCCGAGGTGGCAGGCATTCAAAAGGGAATGTTGATTGTGGGGTTAGGGTCGGTGCCGTGCCGAAGTCTGGAGGAGTTGCCCCGGTCGGTCAGGCAATTGAAAGGGGGGGAGGATGTGAAGGTGACGGTGCTAGGAGCGACCCGGCAGGGAAATTTTGTGGCGTTGCGGAGCGGGGCGGTGGTGTTAAAGGCAAAATAGCATTTAGATTAAGTTGAAGATGAAGCTGAAGCTGGGGCTGAGCCTAGGGTTGCTGGGTTTCAGTTCTTTAAGTCCGCTGACGGCCAATGACCGCATCGAGTGGCGGTTGCCGACGGAGAATGACGGGCTGTTTCACAACCAAAAGAATCGGTTTTTTCAGCCTACGATTAGCCGGCGTCTGATCTCCGGCATGTTCGGCTTTGTCCGGACTTCGGAGTCCGAGCCGCCACGGCTTTTTGAACATTTCCACAAGGGGATAGATATTCGGGCTCTGTATCGGGACGAACGGGGGGAACCGACGGACGTGGTGAGAGCCTCGGCGGATGGGGAAGTGGTTCGGGTGAATCCGGATGAAAAGATATCCGATTACGGCAAACAGGTGATGGTGAGGCACCTGTGGGGAGAGCAATCCGTGTATACGATTTACGGGCACCTGGCCTCCATCAGGGCGGAGGTTGGGCAAAAGGTGAAGGCAGGCGATCCCTTGGGGGTGATGGGGTGGACGGGTCCGGGGCTGAGTCGGGACCGGGCGCACCTTCATTTCGAAATCGCTTTTCAAATCAACCCAAAGTTCGACGAGTGGGTAAAAATTACCAAGCCGGGACGGCTCTGGGAGCCGAACCGGCACGGAGAGTGGAACGGGTTGAACCTGATGGGAGTAGATCCGGCGCCCCTGTTGTTGGCCACGCACCAAGGAAAACCGATGACTTGTCGCGAGGCACTGGCGAGGCAGCCAGGGGGATTTATCGTCAACTTGCCGGCACCTAGGTCGAGGGTCCAATGGACCGACTGGGTGGAAGTGCAGGAGAACTGCACAGGGACGGTGGCGTGGAAGCTGGAGATGACTCCGTGGGGGTTGCCGTTGAAAGTTGTGGGCTCGGCCATTCCGGTTACGGAGGCGGGGTTGATCGCCAACCCGGGCCAACCGAACGAGGGGAGGTATTATTGCCGGGGATTGGTGGAGGCCGATGGAAAAGGCGGAATGAGGCTGAGCAAGTTCGGTCGCCAGACGATGGAGATGATGCTGTTTACGGGACCCGAGCCTGCCCCGTAAAACATTATCCTAGCGAGAGGGTTTAGACGATGAGGTGGCGGCTAGATCGTCGTCATCCTCGTCCTTATGGGCTTCGATAAACTGGCGGTTGGGGGCGAGATTGTGCTCTTCGATATAATCGACCAGATAGTTGCGGATTTCCCGGGCAGTCCGAAGAGCATCTTCAGGGAAACTGATGGCTGCACCTGCGGCTGAGCCAGCCACCGCTTCAGAGACCCCGGTTCCCGGGGTCACGAGAGAGCCGGCAAGACCGGGTTCGGCGTTGGAACCGCCGGTGGTTTTTAAAGCGAGAAACTTTCGGGGAGTTCCCCCGTCCAACTCGGTGACTTCCACCTCGGTTTCCATTTTGGTTGCCCCCAGCCCGAATCCCACCAAAACACGCGCGGCCTTGGTGCCGTGATTGACCCAGGTAAATCTGCCCTGAATCAGCCAACCCTCCATGGGGAGGGGGCCGCCCTTGTACTCCTCGACCGGGGCGATTTCCGGCAGGCGGTCGACCAAGCGGGTGTGTAGCATGTCGACCACCGCTTGCTTGTAGTCTTCGAGTTCTTTCCCCTGCATGTCGATTTCAACCTTGGCGCCGTCCATCGAGAATCTCTGCACATAGATCTTTTCCGGCATTTTGACGGGGGTGGTGGAGACTTCGTGGGCATCCTTCACACTAACCGAGGCGCACGAGGCCAACAGGATGGCGACCAAGGGAAAAAACGGAGCCCAGCCCACAGAGCGGATCATTGGAGGATCATCCTTAAGGCGGCACCGGTGGCCATCAAAATCAGCATCCATTCAAAAAGATTTTGGGAAACCCGCTGCAAGAGGGTGCGACCGATCCAAAATCCAACAAGCACACCCGGGAAAAGCATGGCATCCAGCAAAAGGGAACTGCCGCTGAGGAGGCCGAGTTGCCAGCTGAAAGGGAGCTTGGCGAGATTGATGGCGAGGTAAAACCAGGCTCCTGTTCCGACCATCGCCATCTTGGTTTGGCGTTGGGAGAGGAAGTAAAAGGCAGTGATAGGTCCTGCGGCATTCGCCAGCATGGTGGTGATGCCGGCAGCCCAACCGCATCCCAGGCCCAGAAGCGGGTGACGGGTGACCCAAGTCAGAAGTTGCGGGCGAAGTCTTTGCAGAAGAATGACTCCGATCAAAGCGAGGATGATCCAGCCCAAGGTATGACCGAAGAATTCGGCAGGGATGAGGGGCATGATCCACCAACCGGTCAGGATGCCGACCAACGTGGCTGGCAGAAGGGCGCGCAGTAGTTTCCAGGAGGAGTGCTCATGAAAGGACAGCACACCTAAAACATCAGCCGCGATGAGCAGGGGAAGAACCACGCCGGTGGATTCGCGGGCGGGAAGGACCTCAGCCATCAGGATGACGGTCAGTAACCCGAAAGGTCCAAAACCGGATTTGGCCAAGCCCGTGCAAAGGGCTGCGAAGCCAGCGAGAAGCCAAGCGTGGGAGGAGAGGTCGGGCATGGGGGATTTAGATTAAGATGAAGACAGGCAGGAATATAGAATATTGGATATGGGATATGGGGAATTGAAACGGGCAAGATTAAGATGAAGAGCAAAGGGCAGGAATTAACGGGTTGCGGGGAGAGGGGATAACTGGGAACACAGGGGATGGATATTGACCGAAAGAGGTGGGTTTCGTTGGCAGCAAACTCGGTCGGCACCTTGGTGGAGTGGTTCGACTTCATGGTGTTTGCCTACCTGACGCCGGTGCTGGCCCCGCTGTTTTTTCCCTCCCACGACAAGCTGGCATCTCTTTTGGCCACCTATGGTCTTTTCTGGTTGGGCTTTGCCATCCGCCCTCTGGGAGGAGCCTGTATCGGTTGCATCGGGGATCTGTTCGGCCGGCGTTGGACGCTGTTGGGCAGCGTGATCCTGATGTCCCTACCGATGTTGGCAACGGCTTTTTTACCAACGTACGCCCAGATTGGTTTCTGGGCTCCGGCGCTTTTGGCGGTGACGCGGTTGGCGATGGGGTTTTCTGTGGGCGGCGAGTTCAGCGGGACGGTGGTGGCGCTGTTTGAAACCGCCGCCAAGGGGAAAAGCGCCCTGGCGGTAAACTTGGCAAACGTCAGCTCGTGCCTCGGGGCCCTCCTGGCGGCGGCGGCGGTGACCGGACTCTCAGCCGTGTTGGGAGCGGAGAAAATGGCAGCGGGGGGCTGGAGAATTCCTTATCTCCTGGGAGCCCTGTTGGCCCTGGGGGCGATTCTGCTCCGCTTCTTCCTCCACGAAACACCCCAGTACGAGGAAACGAGAAAAAAAGGGATGGTGGCTAAGACGCCGCTGCGGGATGTCTGGCGGGCGGACAAAATGGCCATGGCGGCCTGTGCCATCGGCTGTGGTTTTTATGGGCACACGTACTATCTCCTCGGAACCTATCTACCCAACCGGATGGAAACGGATCTGCATCTCCCGGGGGCGGTCATTTTTCTGGCGGCGGTGGTGGCCAACACAAGCCTGGCGCTTTTTCCCCAGCTATTTGCCCCTTGGGTCGACCGGGTGAGGTGGCGGCCGTTTCTCTGGGGTACGGGAATTTTGACTATGTTGGCCGTCTGGCCAGCATTGGAAATGGTGGAAAAAGGTGGAGCGGTCTGGGTCGTGGCCGGACTCCTTCTTTTTGCGGTTCCGCAAACGGCTTTTACCTCGGCGGTGCTGCCGGCGGCTTCGGCTCTTTTCCCCACCCCGCGTCGTTTCACCGGAATGTCGGTGGCTTACAATATCGGGATGCTGGCGTTTGCCGGCCCGGTCCCCGGGGTGGCAGCATGGCTGCATGCCAAGTACGGAACCTACGGGCCGGCCGGGATGGTGGTGGGGATGGGATTGCTGACGCTTTTCTTTCTCGGCAAGTATCCGGACACGGAGGAGGGATTCTTTCCGGCTTAGAAACGGCCTTATGCCCCACATCCACGAGAAGATCGATTTCACCGTCAGCCTTTTTATTGTGCAGGAGGGCAAGGCGCTGGTCATTCACCACAAAAAACTGGGCCAGTGGCTGCCGATCGGGGGGCATATCGAGTTGGATGAGGATCCGGAACAGGCGGCCTATCGCGAGGCCAGGGAGGAGAGCGGGCTGGAGATTGAACTGATCGGGGAAAGACAGCCAACGACTGGACCGGGCACCCGGGCCTTGATCCGGCCGAGGTTTTTGGACATCCACCGGGTAAGTCCGACGCACGAACACATTGGCATCATCTATTGGGCCCGGCCCAAGAGCGGGAAAGTGACCTTGGCTCCCGGGGAGCACCACGACATCCGTTGGTGCGATGAGGCGGATCTGAAAAAACTCGATCCCCCTATGAGCGAGGCCGTGAGGTACTATTGTTTGGCCGCGATTCGGGAGGTGGGTGCGGTTTCCTAGTCGATGGGGCTAAGGGAGCTTTTTTGTTCTTCCGGTTCCGGCAGAAACAGGGCGATCAGGGCAGCAGGAAGGAAAAGAAAGGCGGAGTGAAAAAGGGCGGAACGAAAATCGCCCACGGAGGAAAAGAGTCCAAAAAAAACCACGCCGGCGGCGGAGAGAATCCGGCCAAAGTTATAGCAAAAGCCCGCCCCGGTGGTGCGTAGCAGCACGGGGAAGAGCGGGGGAAGGCACATGGTGAAAAGGCCAAACACTCCCTGACATAGGCCGATCAACACAAAAGCCCAGCGGAGTTCCGTCCAGCTGGGCTGGTTCCAGTAGGTGAAGATCATGACCCCGGCATAGCCCAAGAGCAGGAGGGCGATCGCTTTGCCATAACCGCAGAACTTGGCCAAAGCGGCAGCCAGGTAGTTTCCGGCGATCGAGCTGAACATCAGGAGAAATAGCGCGACAGCCACGACGCGGTTTCTGCCGGCGGTATCCAACGCGGTGATTTCCGGGAGACTCCGAATATGGGCCTGTTGCCAGAACATGAAAGTCCAGTGGGCGGTGAGGGAAATTCCGCAAAGCAGGAGGGCCACCCAGGTGGTCTTGGCCAAAGATCCTCGAAAGAGATCGGAGATCCCGGGAACTTTTGCCCCCGTCGAACGGGTGGAGTGCCACTCCTCGGTTTCGGGCACGGACTTGCGGATCCATAAGACGAGCAGGGCGGGAAGAACACCGACGAGAAAGATGGTGCGGGGAGGCTCGCCTTCGAGGAGCCAACCAAAGAAGCAGGCGATGAGAATGCCGAGATTGACCGCGGTCTGCAGGGTGGCGGCGATCCACGGGCGCCAATTTTTAGGCCAAGTCTCGGCCAGCAGGGAGGCGCCCACCGCCCATTCCCCGCCGATGCCCAGGGCGGCGAGGAACCGGAGGATGAGCAGGTGCCACCAGGCGGTGGCAAAAAAGCTGAGCCCGGTGAAGCCGGCGTAAAAAAGAATAGTGAGGGAAAGGGCCCGGGTCCGACCGATGAGGTCGCCCAGTCGGCCAAAGAGCGCTCCCCCGAAGGCCCAGCCCACCATAAAGGAGGCCTGGATGAGGGAGCCGTAATGGCTGACATCGGGATGTTGAGGATCGACGTGGAGAAGCTCCGCCACCAGAGGAACGGCCACGAGGGTGAAGAGGTGAATATCAAGACCATCGAAGAGCCAACCCAGCCAGGCCGCCCAACCGGATTTCCATTGGGACGGAGAAAGGTCTCGCAAACGGATAAGGAGGGAGGAGGGCATGCCTGGGGGAGAGCATGGAAAGAAAAGCGCCGGCGGAACATTCCTCTTTTGGCGCCACTTGTCCCACAAGGAAGGAAAGATTACGCTGGCAGGATTGAATCAGGAGACGAGTGCCGTGGGGGAGAGTGGGGCTGCCATGTTTCAGAAGTCGTGGTCGATCTACGATTCGCTCTCGGAAAAGAACTACATGCATCACCGGGAGATTTATGCCCGGGTCGAGGAGTGGTTGGGGCAACAGGGTGGGGAAGCCTACTCGATTCTGGATCTGGGTTGCGGGAACGCCCGCTTTCTTGCCCCGTGTCTGAAGAAACATCCCCCGGCGATGTATGTCGGGGTGGATCTTTCGGCGGCGGCTTTGGAGGAGGCCAAGGAACATTTGGGAAGCTTGTTGCATGTGGCTCTCCGTCAGGAGGAGATGGTGGAAGCCCTGAAAAAATCCAAGTCGAGGTTTGAGGTGATCTTTTCGGGTTATGCGCTGCACCATCTCGACGCGGCGAAGAAGGTAAAGTTTCTAACCCTTTGCCTCGAAAGGTTGGCCCCAGGCGCCGCCCTGCTTTTGGTGGATGTGGTTCGGGAAGAGGGGGAGAGCCGGGAGGCGTACATCGAAAGATATTTGGAATTCATGAGACGGGATTGGGCCGAGGTGCCCGGGCATGAGTTGGCGGAGGCGTGTGCCCATGTGCAGGCCCATGACTTTCCGGAAACGGAGTCGGCCCTGCGGGGTATGGGGGAGAAGGCGGGGTTTGCGAGGATGAATCGGTTGGCCCGGTTTGGTCCCCATCAACTCTGGGAACTCCAAACAGAGGAAAAGAGCAGGATGGGGAAAGGCTGAAAAAAGCCGGTTGAGAAACGCAAAAAACGGACTTAATTACAGTATGCGTCTCATCATCCTATTCATCCTATTTTTGGCCTGCCTGGGGGTCTCGGCCGGCAGGGCGGCGGATAATTTCACCGCCGATTTTTACCAAAAGGCCGTGGCGCAGTATCTGGGCAAGGAGATCAAGCTGCGGATTGCCTCGGTGGAGCCCAGCGACCCGCTGACCCAACTTGATCCGGATTTCGTCTGGATGCAGGCCACGACCGGGCGGCCGAAAAAAGAGGAGGGAAAAATCTTTCTTCGGGTTCCCAGGAACGAGGCGGAAAAACTGGCGAAGATGTTGAATCAACCCTCGACCTCCGGAAGATTCGTGGAAGGGCAATTTTTGGGAAAAGACATTGGCCCGGTGCTGCCCGCGGGGATTTGTCAGCAAGCCCCTTTCTATCTGCAGACCGGCCGCAGCGTGAAGATGGCAGACAGCGGGAGGGAGGAGGAGCCGCTTTCGGGAGCCTTGGTTGTTGCACCGAAAGCCAAACCGGTTGCGGCTCAACCTTCGGCTCTTCCGACCCCCGCGTTGGCCGCCAAGCCGTTGCCTCCCCTGGCTCCTCCGCCGGTGGGCCTAACGAAGCCGACCAAGAAGCAGTGGGTGGTTTGCCGTTCGAAAAACAGCGGGAATCTGGAATTAAAACTTGGGCAGAGCGTGCAACTGAAGGACGGGGTCTACGAGGTGATGGGGCAGGATGGGAAATTGTCAGTTCTGGGGCAGTCGAGCGTGGTGGAGCTGCTGCCCTATCCGGACGATTCCATGGTCATTACTCCCGAGGAGGCAAAGATAGCCTTGAAGCAATACGCGGATTTGGAGAAGAAGGAGCCGGGGGTGATTCCCCTTTTGACGGAAAGCAAAGGGGCGTGGGAGAAGTTGGCGGGGACGGCCGTGGCGGCGGCTCCGACGGGCGACTTACCGAAGCTGGAGGAGGTGGAGACTGCGGCGGGAGTGGAGGAGTCTGCATTCAGTCCCTGGCCAGGGGGGTTGGGCGGGTTGGGGGGGCTGGCCCTCTTTGTCTGGATCGGGTGGGCTTGGTTTCGAAGGGGTTGGGTCGGGTCCTGACGGTTTTGGGGTGTCCCAGCCAATGTCCTATCGGGTGGAATAGGATGGGCGGATGAATCGATTCCAACGATTTGTTTTTCGGCTGGAGGGACGATTGACAGCGAGGAAGCGGGAGGAGAGTTTGCCGTAATGCCAAGGAGGATTTCCAAACGAAAAGGGAAGGCTCCGTCGGCGCCCCATGTTCGATTCATGCGACGTGCCATCGAATTGGGCCGCGTGGGAGCGCTGGTCAGAAAGACGGGGGGTCCGTTTGGAGCGGTCGTGGTTAAAAACGGTAAAATTGTCGGGGAAGGCCATAACCGCGTTCTTTCCGGAAAAGATCCCAGCGCCCATGGGGAAATCGTGGCGATTCGGCAAGCTTGTCAGAAGTTGAAGACCCATGATCTTTCAGGCTGTGTTCTCTACACCAGTGCTGAATGTTGCAGCATGTGCTACTCGGCGGCTTTTTGGGCCAGGATCGGAAGGATTTATTACGCGGCGCATCACGGGGATGCGCTCCGCTACGGGGATTTTGACGACCGGGTTCTGGAAAGAGAGATTCGAAAAAAACCGGCCAAGAGGTCTCCGCGATGCACCCCGATGCTGCGAGACGAGGCGTTGGTAGTTTGGAAAAAATTTCAAAAGTTGCCTGATCGGGCAAGATATTGATCCGATGAGCGGAATTCTTCTGCCCGGTTTGATCGGGTTGCTGGTGGGTGTGGTGGGGGCCTATGCCTATTTTTCCGGCAGGGTCGGCAAGTTTTCCGGGGAGATTGAGGCGGCGAAACGGCGGGCGGAAGAGCAGGAGCAGGCCCGGGAAAGGGCGGAGGCGCAAAGCCGGGAGGCCCGCGAGGGGGCGGTGCGGGCGGAGGCAGAGCGGCAGGCGGCCGAGCGAAGCCTAATCGAGGCCAGGAAAGAGAAGGAGGAGTTGGCGGTCCGGTTACAGACGGAGTTTAGGGCGGTCGCCCAGCAGATGGTGACGGAGGGAACCAAACGATTGGCGGAAGACAACCGAACACAGGTGGGGATTGAGCTGAGGCCGATTCTCGACCGAATGGAGGCTTTTCGGAAACGGGTGGATGAGGTGCACACGGCGGAAACGACCTTGCAGGGGGATTTGCGGAGGGAGTTGCAACAGATCCAAGCCATGAGCACGAAGCTGGGTTCGGAGACGCATGCCCTGACCAGCGCGCTGAAGAGCGATTCCGGGGTCAGAGGTCGTTGGGGGGAGTTGGTGCTGGAAAAGACGCTGGAGATCTCCGGATTGGAGAAGGGGCGGGAGTATCAGACGCAGGAGTCGGCCGACCGGAAGCGGATGGATGCAGTGGTCTTTCTTCCGGGTGACCGGGCGATCGTCATCGACAGCAAGGTCCCCCTGATTGATTACGATGCCTACTGTTCGGCCGCCGAACCGGCGGAGCAGGAAAAATGTCTCAAAGCCCACGGGGCCGCGGTAAAGAGGTTTATCGACGATCTTTCCGGAAAATCCTATCCCGACCTGCTGCAGGGAAAGTCGCTGGATTTTACCGTGATGTTCATTCCCGTTGAGCCCGCGTTTGGGGCGGCCCTGCGGGCGGATCAAAATCTTCTGCAGTACGCTTTTGACCAAAGGATCGTACTGACAACCCCCAGTTCCCTGATGGCCACACTGAGGACCATCTCCAATCTCTGGAAGATCGAGCGGCAAAACCGGAATGTCCAAGAGATTGCCCGGCTGGGGGGCAAGCTGCATGACGATCTGGCAAACTTCTGTGGGGATCTTGCGGAGGTGGGAAAGGCGCTGGGGAAAGCGCATGAGGCTCATGAGTCGGCGGTGAAGAAGCTCTCGGAAAAGAAGGGAAATATCTTGGGGACGGCCGAGAAGCTGCGGGAGTTGGGGGCGAAGACGGAAAAGAAGCTTCCGACGATGCTGGGTGATGGGTCGGAGTAAGCCGAAGTTAATTTCTCGTCGGCTTGATGGTGGCGAGCGCCAAAATCCCGGCACAGGCCTGAATGGCTGCCAGACCGAGCAGGGCCGCACCCATTCCGTGTTGGCTTTTCATCCAGCGAAAAAGTTCCGGTGCGACCAAGCCAGCGAGATTTCCGACCGAGTTGATCCAGGCAATGCCGGCGGCGGCGGCGGTTCCGGAAAGAATGGCGGTGGGAAAGGACCAGTAGCACGAGGTGGTGGAGAGAACACCGGTCACGGCGATGGCCAAAGTGATAAGTCGAGCCCAACCAGACAGGCCCGGGAGTCCGCTGGCGGCGAAGGCGATGGCGGCGGTGAGGGCGGAGAGGCCCACGTGCAGCCGGCGTTCGCCAGTGCGGTCGGAGTGGCGGCAGACCCAGACCATCCCGAAGGCGGCGGCGGTCCACGGGATGGCGGAATATAGGCCGATCTGCCAATCCACCTGGGTCAGGGTGTCGTGGATGATCTGGGGCAGCCAGAAGGAGGCGCCGTAGAGGCCAAAGACGATGGTGAACTGCGTAAGGCAGCAGATCCAAATCCGACGGGAGCGGAAGGCGTCCTTGAAGCTGAAAGCATGTTCCCCGTCGGCGAGTTTGCGGTGCTGTTCGAGCTCGAGTTTTTCCAGGAGAACGGATTTTTCAGCGGCAGTGAGCCAACGGGCATGTTCGGGTCGATCGGTGAGAAGAAGGGGAACGGCCAAACCAATCAGAACGGAGGGGACTCCTTCCAAAATAAAGAGCCACTGCCAGGAATGAAGACCATGCCAGCCGTCGGAAGCGTGGATGATCCAACCGGAAACCGGACTTCCTAAGACACCGGCGGCGGCGATGGCGGTCATGAACATGGCGGTCATGTGGGCCCGGTGTTCGCGGGGGAACCAGTACGTCAGATACAGGATGATGCCTGGAAAAAAACCGGCTTCGGCCACGCCGAGAAGGAAACGGAGAATGTAAAAGGAGGTGGCACTGTGACTGAAAGCCATCAGGGTGGAGATCATTCCCCAGCTGATCATGATGCGGGAAATCCAGAGCCGGGCTCCGGTGCGGTGAAGGATGATGTTGCCGGGGACTTCAAAAAGGAAGTAGCCAAGAAAGAAGATGCCAGCGCCGGCAGCAAAAACGGCATCGGAGAACCAGGGGACGTCGTGCATGGCCAGTTTGGCGAAACCGACGTTGACGCGGTCGATGTAGGCGAGGATGTAACAGGAGAAGAGAACGGGGATGAGTCGGAAGGCAACCTTGCGATAGATGAGGGAGGAGGGCATGCAGGGGAATTAGATTAAGATGAAGATGAAATGGAATATGGTATATAGGATATGGGAGATCTGAGGGGAAAGATTAAGGTGAGGATGAAGGGGGCGACAAACTAAAGGGGATAGGCATGTATCCCATTCATGCAAAGAAGGTTGGAATCTTGAAGTACCAAATTGGCACTTCTAGTTAGGGAGCCCATCAAAGGGGAGAGGTTGACAGTGGGTGGTGTGGAGCAAAAATTAAG